>Ga0268299_1000156_pt1 | contig 268308 bp, 218 predicted proteins | sample NOBtaG_FD_193484 | JGI IMG/M metagenome (GOLD analysis project Ga0268299, IMG submission 193484) | Activated sludge microbial communities from bioreactor in Nijmegen, Gelderland, Netherland - NOB reactor | ecosystem: Engineered > Bioreactor > Aerobic > Activated sludge | place: Netherlands...
CTGGGATTTGAGAGGCGGCCCTCGTGGCACTCAAACCCTTACAACGTCAAGAAAATCAGCTGCCCCCGTGAAAAATCGGGGAAGAGGGGACCCCGCACCAGTGGTTAGTAAAGGACCTAGTCAGAAGGATTGAATATCCCGTCTTTACGCTTTAGCGCTTCTTCCCAACGACGTCAGGTCGGCGGAAGTGGTGCAGTCGATGACGTTTTGGAACGATGCCGGAGTGAACCTAACGACGACATACACCTACGGCAACCGCGAGCAGCTTTTTTCGAACACCGCGTACAAGCATTTGGGAACTTCCGAAACTGGGAACGTCTCCTACTCGTTCGACGACAAGGGGAACATGACGGGGCGCACGCTTGCGGGCACAACCGACGCATGGACTTACATTTGGAACGAGGAAAACCGGATGCAGGAGTCCGTGCGGTGAACACTCGGGGCGGATCGGACAATCTGACGGAATACAAGTACGATCTTCCCGGCCGCCGCGTGCTGAAGCGTGGGGCGAAGGTGTACTCCTCGGGAACCCCGAGCCAGAGGACGAGGTACTTCTTCAACGGGCTGACGGAAGAAATCAGGAAAGTCTCGGTCACCGGCAATGGAGTATCACACTCCGACACTGCATTCGAACGCACGATGAAGCTCGACGCTTCTGAGGGGGCCCCGACCGGTTGGAGTGACCCCTACGTCGCCATCGAGTACAACAGCGCGCGTCGTTCAGACGTGTACAAGTTCACGAATTGGACGATGCACGGGACCGGTTTCTGGGTTCCCTCGCCCGACAACGGCTACAACATCACAGGCAAGAAGACGTTCTCGTGCTGGGCAAAGGCGCTGACGAATGCGAGCGAAGTGACGATCTATTTTGAAACGAATTCGGCTCGCCGGGCCATTCACTATCGCGCGAGTACCGGCGCGCCCTTCGTCCTCGGCAACATTCTGTACATCCAGCTTGGCGGGACCGATCAGGACTACATGAACAAGTGGACCCGGATCGAGCGCAACATCGAGGCCGACCTGAAGACGGAGTGGCCCAGCGAAAACCTCGTGAGAGTTTTGGGTTGCGCGGCGTGGACGGGGAATGCTTCGTATCCGCTGTACATGGACGACCTCTCTTTCTCGAACTCGATGACGACCGAGCACAACGTGATGGGGCCGGGCGTCATCGGGCATATCCTGCGCAACAGGACGACGGATGTTGCGACCTACGCGGCGACGGATCGCTGGTTTCACTACAACCAAGTCGGGTCGGTAATGTGCGAAACCGACGACACAGGCGCCCTCGCGCAAACCCACTGGCAGGACGCGTTTGGCAACACACTCTCCGGCTGGCAGACGGCCACCTGGGGAGGCGACCGCCCCGGCTGGCATCACAACACCAAGGAATTCGATGACGACATCGGCCTCGTTTACATGTACCAGAGATGGTACTCGCCGGAGTTGGGAATATTCATGAGCTCGGCCCCGTATCCGCCGATGATGGAGCATAGGTATTCGTTTGCCTTGCATGCGCCTCAGCTCCACTTCGATCCAACCGGACGCAGGGTGGTCCAAGCTAGTGCTGGTGTGGGTTTCACAGTACCGCTGACTCCTTTCGGTCTCGGTATCGGAGGAAAACTGGATGTCGGGTACACGTGGGATTCGTCGGGCGGATGGAGGGCCTTCTTGGAACCAGGTATTGGTCCAAGCGCTGGCCTACCCGGGGTTGGGTTCCACGGCGGACCCGCCACTTCTTCTGAACCTGACGCCGTAGTTTACGACGGATGGGGATGCGAAGGAAATGCTGGTCTTGGTCCAGTTCAGGGTTCCGTCGGATATAGCATCAAACCAGGTGCACCACCCGGGCTCGCGTCGGCACCACTGTTGAGCATTGGTGCGCAAACGCCGACAGAAACAGGGGCAGTGCAAGGCTTGATTACACATCGGACGAGCGTCGATATGATACTGTTCACACCTCAGGGGATGCTCGGTTACGCCTACGGCCAGATGGAAAATGCGATTCTTAACTGGTAGTGTGTAACATGATGCCATCTCTTCTCGCATTCACCCTGCTCTTGGTGACTCAGTACCTGATTCTTCAGGTTATGGAGAGTCACGCGCGAGCATACATGCTCGAGTTTGAAGTTTTCGCACGTCGGGGTGGCGCCGACAGGGAGAAACTGTTTCTGGAGATCGGCATGCTTGCATATACTCAGCTTGGTGGTTACGATTCTCCCATCCCTTGGCTTAGGCGAGTTGGCCTCACCAAGAACATGTATTGGCCGGTTAGTGACCGTGATGTCCAACTGATGAGTGATCGTCTCGGGATCAGCACTGAGGACCTTTTGCCTCTCGTGAATCTTCAGAGGGCCTCCGCTACGCGGACTCTAAGAGTTATCATCCAATTGATGTTAGGTTGGTTTCTCCTTTCGGTCATGATCGATGCCATTTGGTAACTGGTTGGTGGTCGGTTACGTTGATGGTAACCACTGGTGCGGGTTGGCGGTGATGGTGTCACAGGATGAGTTCCGCGATGGAGAGCCTGACGAATCCGTTTTCGTCCGGCGCGAGTCCGTTCGACGAGACGAGGACGTTGAACGCGGCGACGAGGAAGGCGAGCTTCGTGGCGAAGTGCGTCCAGGTGCGGTGTGCCATGCGCTTGGCGTTGCAACAGCGGGTCATCATCGAGAGGACGGTTTCAACCAACATGCGGACGTTCCACTTGCCGCGCCTGCACAGGAGCAGGTTTCTCGGGTCGCCCCCCGCGCGTCACGACCTCGCTCGGATGCAGGCGCGAGAGAGGATGCGGACACGTGCCGCGCAATTCGTCATCGACTCGGCAGAACAGGGCGATCACAAAATCCTCGGTGTTCACGGAGTGCGCCCCACGGTGACGGGGACTTGGCAAGAGTCCGAAACGCACCCCGTGAACCGCATCCTCGCACAACGGCAACAAAATCAAGCACCCAAACTCGCACCAGTGGTTAGTACGCCCGGAACGGAGAATTTCCGAAATGAAGACACTTCAAGACGGCGTTTCACCTCACTCGCAGCAGACGGGATTCGGAATAGGGAACGGGCTTTTTCAGCTCTTAGCCCTGCTTTTGTTGTGTCCTCTGCTCCTTTCATGCATTCGCAACCAATCTGTGTTAATGAATGACACCACGGAGCACCGGTTGGTAGAAATCTACTCCAACGAAGGGACGCCATTGGCGTGGATTCGTGTAGACGCGAATTCTGCAGTTACCCTCCCGCAATACCTCCCCAATGGGATTCGGCTTTTCGGAAGTGGCTTGTGCTATCGTTTGCTGCGAGATGATGGACAGGTTGTAGGAACCGGTAGAATCGATAGCATCACAAATCAACCAGATTCGGCTGCACGTTCGAATGCCTTCTTGGTCCACACGAACGGGAGGCTCTTGCTACAAATCCGAGAATCGGAGATAAAGACAGTAACCGAACCACTTGAGACCTCACGCGGCGAGTGGATCCTAAGTGAACACAATAGAGAACAAACTCTCGAACAATAGCCTTCAGATCAGCAGATTGTTCTGGCTCATCAATACTCCACCCAAGACCTCGGTGAATCCTCCGCCCTGCTGCGCCTGCGATCATAGAGTCGTGTTGTGCTGACGTTGGCATGACCCAACCACTCTTTGACCTTGGCGATGCCGGCGTCGTGTTCGAGGGCATTGGTGGCGGCGGTGGCGCGGAGCGAGTGGACGCAAAGGCCAGGCATGTCGATCCCGGCGGCCCTCACGTGGAGCGGTACGACCAGGCATGGCGTTCAATGTCCGCACCGCTCCCCCCTTTTGCGTTGACGCGAAGCGTCCTCAGCGGGTTGACTGCCGGGCTTCGCTGATGGGGCAACTTTTCATGGCCGCCCCGCAGCCGCTCAATTCCTCAGTAAAGGCAACCAAGACGCCATGTACGCCATTCTTCGTCAGGGGAACCACCAGTATCGGGTTTCGCCGGGCGACCTTATCCAGATCGACCTGATCGACGCAGAGCCGGGGAGCGAAGTCACGCTCGACGGTGTTCTCGCGGTTCGCAACGGGTCGCAGTTCCACGTCGGTGCGCCGCAGGTCGATGGCGCGACAGTTCGCGCGAAGGTGACGCGTCACGATCGCGGTGAAAAGATCATGGTCTATAAATTCACGCGTCGCAAAGGTGCTGAGCGCCGCCGCGGTCATCGCCAGAGCTTCACCGAACTTTACATCCGCGCCATCGGCATGAACGGCTCGGACCTGAAGGCAGAGGAGTAATCACCCACCATGGCACACAAAAAAGGTGTAGGTTCCAGTCGTAACGGCCGCGATTCGAATGCACAGCGGCTTGGCACCAAGGAGCCGGACGGGAAGCTTGTCCCGGCGGGTTCCATCTTGGTGCGTCAGCGCGGCAACAAGTTCTTCCCGGGCGATTTTGTCGGCCAGGGCCGCGACTTTACGTTGTTCGCCAAGGAGACGGGCCGGGTCAGCTTTGAGCGCAAGAAGAGCGGTCGCCAGTTGATCCACATCCACCCCGAGGAAGTGAAGACCGAGGGGTGATTTCCCGGAAGGTTTTCGGCGTCCGAAGATAAAACACTTCAGCGGCAGCCCTTACCGGCTGCCGCTTTTTTTTGGTTGGACCCCGGCGCGCCGCGCCCTAGTCCCGATGGTTATCATCACCGCGTTGACATCCCGCGCATCCCCCCCCTTCCTGTTCCACACAGCTCCGGAGGCTGACCGTTCATGAAACCGACCGAAGTGATCCACATGGCCCACGAGAAAGGCGTCAAGTTCGTCGATCTCCGCCTGATGGACTTCATCGGCACCCAGCAGCATTTCACGATCCCCGTGCATGAATTGACGGAGGAACTTTTTTCAGAAGGTCATGGTTTCGATGGTTCCTCGATCCGCGGATGGCGCGGGATCGAGGCCTCCGACATGAACGCGATTCCCGATCCGGAAACGGCGTTCGTGGATCCGTTCTTTCAGTCGCCGACGCTCGCGCTGGTGTGCTCGGTCGCGGACCCGATCACGCGCGAGAAATACGAACGCGACCCGCGCAATATCGCACTCAAGGCAGAGGCGTTCCTGCGCGCGGCTGGCGTAGGTGACACGGCCTATGTCGGGCCGGAACTCGAGTTCTTCCTCTTCAGCGAATTGCGTTACAAGTACGAGCAGAACCAGAGCATGCACTTCGTCGATTCGGCCGAGGGCATTTGGAACTCTGCAAAGGACGACCGCGCGGATTTCGGGCACCCGAATATCGGCGGCAAGATCCGCAACAAGGAGGGGTACTTCCCCCTCCCCCCGACGGATTCCCTCCAGGATATCCGCAGCGAGATGGTGCTGAAGATGATGGAGGTCGGCATCGACGTGGAGACGCATCACCACGAGGTGGCGACGGCGGGCCAGTGCGAGATCGACATGCGCTTCGACAGCCTGCTGCGCATGGCGGATAAGGCATGCCTCTATAAATACATTGTCAAGCAGGTGGCTCGTCAGCATGGGCTGGTGGCGAACTTTATGCCCAAGCCGCTCTTTGGCGACAACGGCTCGGGGATGCACACGCATTTCTCGATTTGGAAGGGTGGCAAGAATCTGATGGCCGGCAACGGCTATGCGGGCATGTCGGAATTCGCGCTGCACTTTATCGGCGGCATCTTGAAGCACGCACGCGCGTTGCTCGCGTTTACGAACCCGACGACGAACAGCTATCGTCGCTTGGTGCCGGGCTACGAGGCGCCGGTGAATCTGGCGTATTCGGCGCGCAACCGTTCGGCGGCGATCCGCATCCCGGTCAGCTCCGCCAGCGAGAAGGCACGTCGCGTCGAGTTCCGGTGTCCCGATCCGCTCGCGAATCCATACCTCGCGTTTTCGGCGATCCTTATGGCCGGTGTGGATGGCGTGTTGAACAAGATCGATCCGGGTCCCGCGCTCGACAAGAATATCTACGACCTGCCCCCGGAAGAGGCCGCGATCGTGCCGAAGGCATGCGGCTCGCTGCCTGAATCGCTTCAAGCGCTGGAGGAAGATCACAAGTTCCTCCTCCGCGATGGCGTATTCTCCGAGGACCTGATCAACACGTGGATCGAACACAAGACGAAGACCGAGGTCGATCCGCTCCGCATTCGCCCGCATCCGTTCGAGTTCTTCCTCTACGCGGACGGATGATCCGTGTTTGGGGTGTGAGTTTGGAGTAACTGGGAGCCAGTGATGGCTCCCAGTTTTCGTTTCGTCGAGTTTTTGCCGGGGGTGAGGGCGCCCACTGCTGGCGCCAACCGGTCGCGGCGACTGGTCATATCCGGAGGCGTAGAATGCGTCAGCGGCCCCGGCGTTCCCATCACGGCGATCATCCCCCCGAGGCGAACGCAGTTGGGACCAGGTCGCCACCGGGCATATGGCGGTGCCGAAGTAATCGTTGCGAGAGGACTTGGTCGAGGCGGCATCGCGTACCGACTCGCCGATGATCGTTGAGCGGAATGTTGCGCGCCACGGGCCTTGTGCCCGTCCTGCCCTGGATCGAGGTGGTGTGGTTTCACTCGCGCGGATTCGGCCTCCCGCTACCCCTTCATCACATGCTGCAACCTCTTCCCCGCGAGGTGCACAAGCAGGGCCGCGAGCACGATGGAAACGGTGCGGCCTGTGGGGAGGTTGTCCTTCATGAAGGGCGTCGCGAAGAGATTCAGCTTCGCGTTCCAATCTTCCAACAGCAGGATGCCCGGTGCGAGCAACGCCGCGCCGACGAGCCCGCCCGCCCAGGCTTGCGTGAGGTAGGTGCCAAGCCACGCCATCACGCCGATGACTAGGAACGCGTTCGACATCAGGCAGAAGATCGTCGTGCCGAGGGGGAGTGTCCCTCCGAGGAATCGATTCAGGATGAACACGCACGGGAGCATGAGCAGGAAGTTCGCGAGAAGCAACGTGACGACCTTCATGCGCAACATCCCCTGTCGGGATCCCGTCGCGAGCCAGACAAGTTCGAACGTGCCCTGACGTTGCTCCGCCGCGTAGATCGGCGCAGCAAGCAGGATCGCGATCACTCCGAACGCGCGTGAAAGGAACGTGTACGCGACGCGCGCATCGACGACTTCTCTCGTGAGAACCCACGCGACACAGCCCGCCAGCAAACCGATCGCCGCAAACAATCGCACGCCGAGGAACACGCGCAGCTCGACCGCGAGCAACTTGTAGTATCCGCGACGATAGTCTGAGTTGAACCACAAGCCGACAAGCGCGCGCCAGCGACGCAGGGTGCGTGCGACGGCGCCTTGTTGCGCGGGGGGGGGCGAGGTCGTTGCGTCGGGTGTCATGCCTATGCCTCCTCCATGGCTATGCCTGTCGCACTCAAAGCTTCCATGTATGCGTCCTCGAGCGTCGCATCGACGCGCACGGCATCGGGGGATGGGGCCTCCTGGGATAGGACGCGTGCGTATGCGCGGGCCTCGCGTTCGGTCAGCGCGACCAATCGGCGCGAGCGCACGAGCGGATCGATCTCCGCCGCCGTGACGGGCATCTCCCAAACGTGTCTTGTGAGGGATGCCGTCAGCGCGGAGGGTGCGCCTTCGAAAAGTAGGCGGCCCTTGACGATGACGCCAACGCGCGAGCAGCAGCGCTCGATGTCGGAGACGATGTGCGACGAGAGAATGACGACACGCGTGCCGGCGACCTCGGCGAGAAGTTCGCGAAAGAACACGCGTTCCTCCGGGTCGAGCCCCGCAGTCGGTTCGTCGAGCAGCAGGAGAAGCGGATCCCCCAGGATGGCCATCGCAATCGCGAGACGCTGCTTCATCCCCCGACTGTATCCCGCCGCGTCGCGACCTGCGGCCCAGTGGAGATTCACGCGTTCGAGCAGCGCATCCATGCGCTCACGCGTGCGAGAGGGCGAGAGGCCGAGCAGGAGCGCGGATTCCTCGAGTACCTCGCGCCCGGTCATGTTTGGAACGAAGTCGAAACTCTGGGGCATGTAGCCGAGATGGCGACGCCACTCGGGCGCATGACGGTCGAGGTCGATCTCACCGCCGAGGATCGCGCGGCCACGTTCGAACGCGAGTCCCCCGCTGAGTATCTCCATCAGCGTGCTCTTCCCCGCGCCGTTCGGCCCGAGGAGTCCGAACACGCCTGTGCCGATGGAAAGGGTCACATCATCCAGCGCGCGGCGGAGGTTCGGGTACACCTTGGTGATGCCCTCGAGTGCGAGGGTGGCGGGGAGGGATTTCACTGAAGTCGAGAGAGGCACCCGAGTGGTACGCAGAAATGGTCGCGGGGATTCAATCCTACCCCTTCAACTCGTCGGGAACTTGATCCGGCATGGCGGCGTTGCCCGAGGCGCGAATCAACGGTGCTCGCTCCTCGATGAACTCGATGCGGGCCCGGGCGTGCGCGAGGCTCGATCCGGTGATTTCCCGGTACCGCTTGATCGCCGCGATTTTACCTTCGGATTCGAGGATGGGGAGGATGATGCGCTCTTCCTCCTCCTCCGACATGGTGGGAGCGATCACAGGTTCAGCGGACCGTGCTTCCACCACAGGGAGTTTCCCAGTCGCCTGCAGGCAGTCGATTGCCTGGGCTGCGTCCTTGAGCCCGCACTTGTGCGTCGTTCGGTAAGATTTGATCGCGTGGATCTTGCCGACGGTAGTGAGGATCTGAACGAGCTCGTGCTCCTCCGGGGTGCGGTCGGCGTGGGGGATTTCGACCGGCTGAGAACCCTGCGAAACGGAGAGGACAAACTTGGCCACGACCCCGATAGCGAGGAAGACGACCAGCGCGATCATCAACAGTGAGCTGAGCGCGAAACCTGCGGCCATGGCGCGCTTTCTCCTATTCCGACTTCTGCACGAGTTCCGCGATCGAGGAGACGAGCTTGCCCGCTTCGTCGATCCTCAAACCGGTCAGGCGGCGAACGCGATCGACAGCTTCGATGCGTTTGCCATCGAGGAGCATCTTGACGATTTCCGTTTTTTCCCCGCTGGTCAGTTCGCGCGGATTGTCTTCGGTTCCGGGGGGAATCTCGGCGGGTGGCTCGCGTTGAATCTCGGCCTCGAGCAATTTGACGGCTTTCTCTGCCTGCGCTTCGTCGCCGTTCGTGAGTTCGCGATAACGAGCGACCGCGCCTGCGTGGTCACCACGTCGAACGTAATCCGCAACGCCGGGCTTGGCGGTGCTGTCAGCCTCTTTCGATGCAGCGGCATTCGGGGACTTTTTCTGCCAGACCGTCAGCGATCCGCCGTTGTGGAACTCGGTGACGATTCGGGTCGCATCGGAAACGGGTGCGCCCGTGCGCATGACGTAGATGCGCACACCCTCGGAGATTCCGCCATAGGTCAGGGCTTGCTTCAGCTCATCGCGCAGTGCGGGGAGATTGTGCGGCCCGGGTGCGGCGCCTCCCTTCGCGGGATCGCCGTCTCCCGGGGGTGAGGGCGGCTCGATCTTCGGGCTACGCGGATTCGCCGGGCCCGAGATCGCCATCCATGTCCCGAATGCGAGTATCACGAGCACCGCGAAAAGAAGCAGGTTCGTCATGAAACCAACCGTCCCCCGATTAGATCGTCACCGTGTTCGGATCCCCGGTCGAACGAGGGGTGACGGTTCCTTCGTGAAAGTCGAGCAGGTGTCCCATTTTGAGCGCCTTGGCGCGCAGGTACGAATCATTGAGCGAGTGATGCCCCGCCACGAGCGGCACGCGCCCGACGAGTTCGATGCCGAATCCCTGAAGACCGATGATCTTCTTAGGATTGTTCGACATGATCCGGATTCGTTTCAGGCCGAGATCGGCGAGTATCTGCACGCCGATGCCGTACTCGCGCAGGTCAGCAGCAAACCCGAGTGCCTTGTTTGCCTCGACGGTGTCCATGCCCTGACGCTGCAGGTTGTACGCCTCGAGTTTCGCGCGCAGGCCGATACCACGCCCCTCGTGATCCATGTAAATGATCACGCCGTGACCTTCCTCGGAGATGCGTTCCATCGCGAGCATGAGCTGCGGGCCGCAGTCACAGCGCAGGGACATGAGCGTATCGCCGGTGAAGCACTTGCTGTGCACTCGGATCAACGCGCTGTCCTGCTTTTCTGGTTCGCCGAGAACGATGACGACATGCTCCTCGCCGTTGAGGACGTTCTCGTAGAGGTGTACCGTCCACACGCCGAATGGGTTCGGAATTTCGGTCGTGACGACGCGACGCACGAGCTTCTCGGTCTCGGTGCGGAATGCGATCAGGTCCTGGATGGTGAGGATGACGAGGTCGTGCTCCTCGGCGACTTTCTCCAACTCAGGGAGTCGCGCCATCGTACCGTCGTCGTTGAGGATTTCGCAGAGCACGCCGACGGGAGGAAGCCCGGCGAGACGCGCGAGATCCACGGTCGCTTCGGTATGACCCGCGCGCACGAGCACGCCGCCGTCCTTTGCTTCGAGCGGGAAGATGTGCCCAGGGCGAAGGAGGTCCTCCGCGCGGGTGTCGGGCTCGATGAACTTGCGAATCGTCAGGGCACGGTCCGAGGCAGAGATGCCGGTCGAGACTCCGAGCGCATCGACGCTGATCGTAAAGTTGGTGCCGTGGGGGGCGGTGTTCCTGCGAACCATCGGATCGAGTTCAAGTTCCTGCAACCGCTCCGACGTCGTGGGAACGCAGATCAACCCGCGGCCATACTTGGCCATGAAGTTGACTCGTTCCGGGGTCGCATGAGAGGCCGCCATGATGAAGTCACCCTCGTTCTCGCGCGACTCGTCATCGACGACGATGACGATCTTGCCGGCGCGGATGGCTTCGATGGCGACAGACGGGTGGGCGATGCGTGACATGGTTCGTTGACTCCTTGGATCGCGAAGAACCGGAACACTTCCCAAGCGATTCGAGGAGGGTACTCCCCCGCCCCGGCGGGTGTCCATTCGAGTTCGCACGCGCGTGCCCTCGGGCACGAATTGAAGTGCATTCGGGCGGGACTTGCTCCAAGAGTTCTGCGAGGTCTCAGAGGCCCATTCACGCAGGGAGAACAGGAGACGTGCCATGCCGCACTACATCGTGTACAAACAGTTGGATGGAATCTCGCTGACCGCCGAGGAATCGGACGAACCCAAGTTCGTCTTCATCGACGAAGATAAGATCAAGACGGGGTTGATCGAGCCACGCAACAACCCGCTGATCAGCCGTGATCCCGATGGGGAGATCACGGCTGAGAGCGTTGCACAGGCCGAAGCCATTTATCGCGAAAGACGGTTCAACGTCTTTGGGTGAAGCGGGTCAGTAGAGGTCCCATGCCTGAACGTTGGCCCCTGCCAGCGTTGAGTACCCCGCATACACTTCCTGAAAGAGCAGGTTCAGGTCCGGCTGACCTGAGGTAATCTTGAGCGTATCCATCGTGACGATGCGCTCCGTGCCGGGGGTCGAGTCCGCGCTAAACACATACGATCCGATCGAGAGGAACTGGGGGGCGTCACTCGCGCCGAACTGGAAGCTGGTCGAGTTGATGTCGGGGGTCGCCGTGTTCGAGGTCGGATTCACCCAAGCGCGCATGATCGAGTTCGCAGGATCGCAAACCAGAATCACGACGTTCCAAGTGGCACCTGTGGCGTCGAAGCCATTCGCTCCGCCGAGGATGTTGGGGACGCCGGTGACACTGAGGAGAGGGGCTCCGTTTCCAGGGTTGAACGGAGTCACGACGAAGAACGAAGGGTCGCCGGAGTTGAGGAAGTCGTTTCCCCAGATTTGCACCATGAGCCCCTGTGTGAAGCCCGGGCCGGGGCTGACGAAGTTATTCGTCGTGAGCATCTGCACGAACGAGCCGGGGCTCGAGTTGTCGTCGAGTTTCAGCGCGAAAGAGATCGCATACGGCGTCGTCGCATTTCCAATCGGGGGGCTCACCGTGTCCGTGCTTTGCATCGTGTCATTCTGCAGGGAGCTGAACTGAACCGCCGAGGTGGGATCATCCGGGTATCCCGCCACGTCGAAGAAGCCGATGTCCGCGTTGCCCCCAAAGGGATGGACCCAAGCGGTGCCCGTGGCATCCACACCCCAGGAGGCGCTGCCGGCGCCGCCGCCGATAAAGCCTTCAAAGTCTTCGTAATAGTCGGTCGTTGCGAATGCGGGCACCGCCGCGAGTGTGACTGCGAGTGCTGCGATCAAAGTAGTCTTCTTCATCTCGTTTTCCTGGGTGAGTTGGCAAATTCGACGAATTACTGCGAGGTAAAGGGTTTGAAGTCAAGGTTGGAAGAACTTGGTTTTGGTGTAGGACGTTACGCTCAGGACGACAATCTCTTCCAATCGAGGCTTGAATGGTCTGGGGCGAACTTTGAGCCCAGCGCGCGGATGAAGGCGTCCAGCCGGACTGGGTCGAGCTCGTCTCGTTCGTTTCGGAGCGCACTGCACAGGTCGATCCCTGCTGGGCGCACGGACTCGATTGCGGCGATGACATTCTGAGCTTCGATTCCCCCTGCGAGGTACACAGGGACGGGCGATTCCCGCACGATCCGCGCAGAGAGATTCCAGTCGTGCACCTTGCCCGTGCCACCGAGCACCTTGGCGAACGGACCAACCTGTCCGGTATCCAACAACAGCGCGTGAACGTGTCCCGCGACAGATCGCGCATAATCGCAACTTTCCTCGCCGACGACGTGGACGACCTGCATGATGGAAAGATCAGGGGCCTGCTCGCGGATGACTTGCAGGTCGTGCGCGGTGAATCGCCGGACGCATTGGACGCGCTTTGCGCCGACGCGCCAAGCGTGGGAGATGAGAGCCCCCGGTGTGGATTCGGAACTCAAGAGGACGCAACTCGCCCTGGTCGGCGCAGCGCGGATGATGGCCCGGATTTGATCGTCGGTGAGAATGCCCGGACCACTCGGCATCGCGCCGACAAGCCCGAGGCATGTCGCACCCGCCGCGTGGGCGAGTTCTGCCTCGAGCGCGCTCTTGATGCAGCAGACTTTGAGTTTGTGGATCATGGCATCAGTTTAGCGAGGCCCTTTTGGAGTGGCGCGAGCGGCAATGGAATCGGGGACAAGCCCAAGTCAAAATGACCTCGCCGAGTTGACGAACCCGATTCCCCGGCCCATGGATCATACACTCGGGAGAGAATGTGTCCTTCCGCGCTTTCCGAAGGGGGAGCCGTGAAAAACTTTCTTGTTCTCATCGTGCTGGTGATGTGCGCGGGCGTCGGATATTTCTATCTCACCGAAGGGAAGACTCCATCGACGGCCGCCGCCCCGGCGCCGGGTGCCGCCGGGAAGCCCATCGACAAGATGCACTCCATCGCCGAAACGCACGGCATGCAGCTTCAGGCATTCATGGACAACGGTGGAGGGAACCTGACCTTCGTGCTGCGCTCCCCCGACGACAACACGCGGTCGCCTCAGACCGCCGTCGATGCGGCCGTTGCGGCTGGGGTCATCTCGAGTCCCGAAGTCATGTCCTCCTCGAAACAATCGGACACGTTCAACGGGACGTTTACCGATACGACCTACATGGCGGTGCTCAAGCAGTAGACCCGCTGCTCGGAGTTTCTGTTACGGCGAATTCTGCTTTTGCGCCGTGGGAACAAACGCATCGGCGAAAATTCGGCGATTTGAAAGTCCGCGCATGAAGAGCTGCTTGCGCATCTTCCCAACGAGTCCCGGGTCGCCGCAGAGATAGGCTTTCGCTTTCTTCGTGTCGAGTGGCTGCGATCCAACGATCGCGTCCAGCGATCCAACCGTCAGTTCCGCGTGATCTGTCGCGCCGTTGTTCAGCACGCACGGCCTGTAGTCGACCCCGTGATCCATCGCGAGTTGCCGCATCTCCTCGCGTAGGTACAGCCCGCTCTCGTTGAGCGCGCCGTGGAAGACACGGATGGTGCCCGAGTGCTTCTGGCGGATGGATTCGCGAACGATGCCGAAGAGCGGTGCGAGCCCGGTTCCTGTGCCCGCGAGCAACAGCGGCGCGTCCGGTTCACCGGGTGTGTAGAAACAATCGCCGAATGGCCCGCGAAATCGGACGCTAGCACCGATTCCAACACCACCGTGCAACCAGTTGCTCATCGCGCCGCCGGGGATGCGCCGCACGTGCATCTCGATGCAGCCATCCTCTGGTCTGCTCGCGATGGAGTAGCTGCGCGCGATGCCATCCTCGCGAATCAGCGTGATGTACTGCCCCGCGAACCACGAGAAGCCTTCGGGGATGGAGATCCGAACGCGGCGAACTGCTGCGCCGATGTCGTCGGATTCGAGAATCGCAGATATGAAGTCGAGGCGGTCTCCCGGCATCGCGACGGTGAGTGGCGTCGTCGGAACACAGACGCACGAGAGGAAGTAACCTTGCGCGCGCAGCGATTCCTTGAGTCCCGACTGAGCCTTGGCGGGGACTTCCCCGTCCAAGGCTCGCATCAGGCAGCTCTGGCAGACACCGGAACGACACGAGCTGAGCATGGGCACGCCCTGGCGCTCGAGCGCGTCGAGCACGGACTCCCCTTCGCCCAGGTCAATGGTCGTACCATCCAGTAAAACCGACGTCGGCATATCAGCGGCCCAAGACGTCGTTACGTGCCCCTTCGGCCGCGGCCTTGACGGCGTCGATGATGTCCTGCGGCGCGCCCAAGTCAGAAAGTGATTCGCCGAGGTATTCGACGACCACATCGACATGGGTGTCGTTGAGGCCGCGCTTGAGGAGGTGTGCGTGCGCCGTGCGCATGTCGCGGCCGGTGTAGTTGTTTGGGCCACCCGCCACGAGCGTGAGGAAGGCCTTCTGCTTGGCAATCTGCTTGTCCATGTCGATGTCGTCGAAGAAGCCGGAAACGCGATCATCGGAAAGCATCTTCCGGTAGAAGACTTCCGCGAGTTCCTGCATGGCGGACTCGCCGCCGAGTCGTTCGTAGATGCTGCTCATGTGATGCTCCTGGAGGTGGTTTCATTTTGTGCTGACTTGATGACAATCGGTCACGGCACGAGCGGACGTATCTTCGAAGTCTTGTCCCCTTTGAGCCCATCGAGGCTGAGGGAAAGTTCACCGATGTTTGCCGACGCGAAGGCATCTTCGATCGCCTTGAGCCCGTCATCGACCAGCTTGTGAACCGGGCAAAGCTTCGTATGCGTCGAGAGACCAAGCGGACATCGCTCGATGCGCTGGATAGGCGAGCCGGCTGCGTTGAGGACATCCAGTACGCTGATGCTGTGCGGTCCGCGTGCGAGAGTGAACCCCCCGCCGAGCCCGCGCTGCGAGTGCACGAGCCCATTCTTGACCATCCCCTGCAGAATCTTCGACAAGTAGCCGGAAGGGATCTGAGTCGCTGAAGCAACGACGGCGGAGATCTGGGGGTTCGGGTGGTGTTGTGCGAGAAAGACGGCGGCGCGAAGAGCGTACTCGCCGGTCGCTGTGATCATGGAAACCAATTCGATTCCTCCTGGGGTGACGCGTTCGGGGTAAGGACGCACCAAAGGACATCTGGATGTCAAGGTCCAATTTTGGGGCGGCAGGCATCGGGCCGGGCAGAGCGATGGCTCACCCCGGACTACAGACCCGGTTACGCCCTTCGGCTTTCGCGCGGTAGAGTTGTGTGTCTGTGTTGTGCAGGATCGTCTCGACGGATGGATACTCATCGCGCAGGGAGACGAATCCGATGCTCATCGTGACATCGAGGCTCTGAGATGTCATGGCCTCACGGAATGTCGCAGAGAGTCGCTCGAGCGCGGTACGAGCCCCCTCGGCGCTCTCTTCGGGGAGGAGGATGAGGAACTCGTCTCCGCCCATGCGCCCCGCGCGATCCGAGCGGCGGAGAACCTCAGCGCAGACACGGCGCACTTCGACCAGGACCTCATCGCCGCGCGCATGACCGTGGGTGTCGTTGGCGCGCTTGAACCCGTCGAGGTCGATGGCCGCGATGACGAGGGGATGGTTGGCACGCTGGCTGCGGGAAAGCTCGCGCTCGAGCTCCTCCATCATCGCACGGCGATTCAGTAGTCCGGTGAGTGGATCCTCAAAGGCCATCGTCTGGAGGATGCGAATGTAATACCCCAGCATCGCCGACAAGGATCCGACCAGTCCGAGTGTGCCCAGAATCACAAATGTGTTCCACGCCCAAATCCACTGACTGACGAGCACCCGGCCCCCCTGAACCTCGAACATCAACCAGGAGCCCGTGGAAACTGCCACGGACGTCAGCACCCCCGCCCGACCGAATCGCCAGCTTGCCGCGATGACGGATGCGGCGTAGAAGAGGATCGCCCGGACATCCAACCCGCCAAAGTGGTCGACGAGCGCCGCGATCAGGAACAAGGACAGCGACAGAGCCACCCCCGCCGGGGCCGGGATGCTCGGCAAGCGCGAGCGACTTAGGGCTTCCATTCGCGTCATCATGGCGGGAATGCTGGAGGGATTTTGCCGTGATTCACAATGAAGATCGGCGCGGAATCCTTACGGAGGAGAAAGGTTGTGTTTGAACTATGAACCGCGGATTCTCAACCCCCGCATCCGCGCGCACCGAAGCGATCTGGCAGATTCGGACAGCGGTCTCGAGATACTTGCCCCCCGCAACGCGAACCGATCCCACCCAACAGCGCGACGGTCATCGCTCAATAACCAGACGCCCAACCTCGACCAGATGCGCAAAAGGGAAATGGTCGCGACCGACGTGCTACCCAGCCCGAGACAAAGAAAAAGCCCCTCTCCGCTCAAGAGGCGAAAAGGGGCACTTTTCCGAATTTTTAATGGAGCGGGACACGGGGTTCGAACCCGCGACCTCCACCTTGGCAATTCACGATGGCCCGTTTTTCAAGTCGAGGCGAGAGAGGCCGACAGGACAATGAGTGCTGAAAATACTCGACTTGAGACGATTCTTGCTTCCCCGTGCTTCGGCGTGATTTCGTGTGTTTGCAACGGCGACTGCAGCATTAGTGCAGCATAGAATTGCCTTCCAAGCACGCATAAACACGGGGAATCATGACTGGATTGTAGCCACAGGACTCGATCCGGAATCCATCGGAATCGGGATTTCTAGCGCATGTTGCAGAGATCGCCAAAATGTGCTTCTATGAGGCAATGAAGGACCACTACCCTATTGATGCAGATCCACTGAAGGAAGCCCGCACTCAAATTCCGCGCAGCACTCAAAAGCTCATCGATGTCGCGGCGGCGATTCGCGACACGCCGGACGTGATTCAGGCAGACGCGCTTGGTTTCTCGACGCGTGTGCTCGTGCAGGCCGGGCTTCCGCACAGCAACCCGCGTGGCAACCCGGCCGCGTGGACGCGGACCAATGGCGATTTTTCGCTCGTGGTGCAGCCTCGCATTCTGCCGAACGGGAAATCGATTGGTTACCCGTACGGGAGCATCCCTCGCCTTATCTTGGCCTTCATCTGTTCTGAGGTCGTACGCACGAAGAGCCGAGAAATTGCGCTCGGGAGGAGCCTCGCCGATTTCATGCGCGCGCTGCATCTGTGGAACAGCGGCGGCGAACGCGGCGACATCACTCGAGTGAAGGACCAGCTCTATCGCCTCGTGAACTGCAACATTCACTTCTACTACGGGAACGCGGAGAACCTCAAGGTCACGGCCTCTTCTTCGCAGAGCATCGCAGACGAGTATTGCTTCTGGTGGGATCGCGAGAGCCCGGATCAGATCTCGCTGAAGGACAGCGTGATCGTGCTCACCGAAAAATTCCATCGCGAGATTTTGGCTCATCCCGTCCCGCTCGACATGCGCATCCTGGAGGGGCTGAAGAGTTCCGCCCTCGCGCTCGACCTCTACACGTGGCTGACGTATCGCGTCTTCGGATTGGAGCGTCCGCAGAACATTTCGTGGGCCGCGCTGCAGAAGCAGATGGGCTCCGACTACGCGGACCGTCGCGACTTCAAGCGTCGCGTGAAGGAGTGGCTCTTCCGCCTGCGCGCGCTCTGGCCCGATCTGAATGTGGATGAGATTGACGGAGGACTTCGGCTCCGTCCCAGTCGCCCTTCCGTCCCGAGTCGCACGACTCCGATGCCGCGTCTTCCAGGAATCGAATGACCCCTCGCCGACAGTCACGATGAATCAGTCCCCCCTCTTGTCGCGTTGCGATGAAATTGTCCCCCCTCGCGAAACAACTCGATGGAGAACGCCCCGGATTCTTGCGGCGGTTGGCGGATCCCGAGGTGATTCGGCCGCTCGGATGAAGCCCAACTTGTCCACGATGAAATAGTCCCCCTCACACAAGTTGTAGCGATGAAACTGTCCCACCCGGAGGAGCGCAGAATCCCTCGCCGCGCACGATGAAATGGTCCGCCAGTAACGCTGAAACAGTCCCCCAACCTTATACTTCAGATAAACAATTACCTTTATGGGTGGAGCCTTGAATGTGGATAAGTGGGCAGTAGGAAAAGAAGGGAGGATCGTCGCCAGAGGGCGGGGGATCGGATTTGGATGGTGAGGTTGCTAAGACCCTTTTTCCCTCTCCCTATGGCCATCCTTGGGGATTTCTGACGGGGTCCGGAGCAGGTGGAGAAGTGCGTCGTTCCAATCCGTTCCTTCGACTGGCGGTTGATCGGGGATAAGTTCACGCCCGAGACTGGATAAGAGTTCTTGGGCTGCATCGACGTACTCGCGCCCCTGGGCGTCGTTGTCAAAGGCGAGCAGCACACGGCCCGTTGTCCGCATCGTCGCGCACCGAGAAATGGACCCAGTGGCCGTGTGACGACTCCGCCACGATGATCTTGTCGCCGTTTGCGTGACGGATGACGGCGGAGTTGCAGGAGGATTCGCGCTCGTGGAAGACGTAGCCGGTAGATGCCGCAACAATCGAGAAGCTGACCTTGACCTTCATTGCCTGAAGCGTTTCTTGTTTCACCTTGAGCAGGGTAGCATTCGCAATTGCAAAGGACAACCAAGCTGCGTCCGAGGCAACCGAACATGAACAGGGATTTGCTTGACGCCACATCGACTCGGGATCCCCTGTGGCCTTCATCACCACCTCGTCCGAAGTAGATCGTCGATGAAACCATCTTGTCAGGCAACTATGTTCCCTCGTTTCGGCGTCGGACGTGCGCCACACGATCAAACGTATGCGGCGGCGCGTGATGCTATCTCCGGACTTAGGCCCGAGGAGGGGGCTCCTCCCATCCAAGTCGCCTTCGTGATCGCTGATCCTCGATATGAACCCAGTGAAATCTGGCGAGCGTTCGCTGGCGAGTTTCCCGGTGTGCCGTTACTCGGTATCTCCACGGCAGGGCAACTAGCACAAACCATTCACGAGGACTCGGTTGCCTTTCTTGGGCTCAGCGCGCCCAAATCTTTCCTAGCTGTTAGAATCGCCGTGGGCGCACCGATCTCACCGTCTGACGAACAGCACGACCTAACGAACAAGATTAAGCCGGCATTAGAGTCGATCGGATTGGTTCCACCACAAGCGCGCTCTCTCGGGCATGGAGACACAGTCCTGGAAGCGACTGCCCACGAGTTTTTGCTGGTAGGCATGCCCGGGAGAGTCTTAGTCCCAACAACCTCTTGTCCTAAAGTCTCCTTGGACCACGAGATATTCCAAGCCACTACTCGCTTGATCGGAAGATTCTTTCCACTTTTCGGTGCCCCGGCCTTTGGTCACTCGAATGCAGCCCCGTGGTTACTTTACAATGAATTGGTTATCCGAGATTCACCCTTGTTTGTCAGAATCATTTCAGGATACAGTCTCGGCTTTTCGAGTCAAAGCGGATTCCGCTGTCAGAATCCCTCGCTCGACCATGCGCTAAGGCCGTCTGCGTTCATGGACGGGAATGGCGCGGGGCATTTAGTCACTAGTTTCTTGTCGATCACCCCATCCGAAACACGTTCGATCGATCCTGCTGAGCTTGCTACGACTGTGGAACACGCGCAATCATCCGAGTTTGTTGTCAAGACTATTGGTTGGCTAGACGATTCCGATCATCCTCATCCACTTCATACGATGGCGGAGACCCTAAACAATGGAAGCCAAACAAACCAAGAGAGCGGGAAACAACTTGCCTCAATTTGTCGTTTGTCACAGGAAAGAACCTACCGCATCCTTTCCGCAGGATCCGACGATCTGCTAACTGCTGCCGCACGGGCACATCAAGCTGCATCGGAAGAAGCTACTGCTTCCGGCGGTGAGGTTTCGCTCATGATCGCACTTGTTTGTAGCGCACGCGCAAGGCTCCCGCATGACTACATGGAACGCGAAATCAAGACCCTTACTTCCCTCCAACCCCCCTCTGGCGTACTATTTGGCGGATTTGTTCCAAGCGAGATCGCACCATCATTCTTCGACACAACAGGATTTCACAATTGGACTATTTCTCTCCTTGCAGTATCATCCGATCTACTCCCTGGTTTCGGCCAATCCATCCAACATGACATTGATCGCAGGAAGCGCGCAATTTTTCGCTCCTGCGAAGCACTTATCTCACCATATGAAGAACGGCTGATTCGCTCATCGAAGGATGTGGATTACGATAGGATTCTCGATCACATGTTTAAAGCTGCTGCGGAGCAGAGCGGAACCATATCCGGTCTCGCTCTGTCATTGAAGACGACCTACCCAAGCGATCATAGCCTTGACAAACTCGTGCTCAGAGCATCCTTTGGAATTGACCGAGACCTTTTTATCGCATCCTGCACGCTTCACCAATGTGAGAGTCACAATGCAGACTCGTCCAAAGCTCTGGAAGAAGGACACCGGAACGCTAACAGTCCACGCGAGTGTGTTTGCGACCCACTTCCGTGTGATTCTTCTGTGCTTTCACCTGCTACCCACTCGCTCACAGGTCAATGTTACTTGAGCCTCAATCAGAAAGCGATCCTAACTCTGTGGTATCGCGCCAGCGAATCATTCTCGCATACAGAAATCCGAATCTACCTCAAAGTACTAGGGCAAGTAATCCACAATTCATTGCCGTTTCATGAAGTACTCGTTCAGAAAATGCAATTTATGATGGACATTAGCCATCAGCTGAATTCGCCAATGGGAACTATATCCTGGGAAGCATGCAATATTCTTGAAGAAGCCCATGACCCCCGATCAAAGTTGGGCGATTTGAGAAAACGTGCGGAACGCATTCGTTGCCAATCTCGCTATATGAGTCGACTAATCGCGGATCTGAACCACGTCATAAATGCCGAACTTCGCCCGTGGTCCGGCCCTCAAAGGCCTCTATTGCGAAAGCGCAAATGCCCTCAGGTCTCATTAAAGAAGTTGATTTTCGACGTAATAAACGACTTGCGGCATCTCCAAGAGGATTCCGGGGTTTCGGTCGACAACGGTGTCGCCAGCACATGGATCGTTGACGAAGGAGAAGATATTATCATAAATATACTTCAAAATCTGCTGGAAAATGCTTGCAAGTACTCTGTAGCCGGGACCCAGGTATTTATATTGTCCAAGAAGCTGGATGATGGGGTTGAGATCCGGTTAAAGAATATCTCTCCCTTTCCAGTTTCGTCTTCCGAGGCAGATCGATCGTTCCTGCGCTTTCACAGAAGTGAGGCCGCCCAGAAGGTTTTCCCGGGGACCGGCATCGGTCTCCCACTTGCGAAGGAACGAGCTTTGTTCTTGGGAGGAAGTATACGCATGTTGGGATCCAGCTTGCCAACCGCGAATGGGCTGGGATATCCAATCGATGTATTTCTCACGCTGCCGCTTTCAGAACAGAAAGGATCAAAGATCTAATCATGGAAAGAGATGCTCACCTCGTGTGGATTGATGAACAACCATCTTCAATCAAACCGATCGTAGATTGGCTGGAGCGTCAAGGCTTCAAAGGCACCATTTCAACCTCTGTGGAGTCATTCCCTCGCGATTTGATGATGCTATCAGAGAGCGGAATTCGAGTTTCTGCAGTAATTGTCGATGTGATGATGCCGCCACCGCCCGGTTCGCACGTCCTGAGACATAGGGTGGGGCTTGCACACATAATCCTACCGATCCGAGCTGGTCACTTTGCTCCTGTGCTCCCGAGGGACATCGCGATCGCCGCGCTCACGTCTAATGCCGATTTCGAGATCAACGAGGAAATCTCGGCCGCAGATGCCGAGGTCTTTTTTAAAGGTGTTGCCCCAGAGCTCTTGCTATCTTGGATAAATTCCATTCGACAGGAGTAATTCTAAATGTCCGATTTGCTAGGTGCACAAGCAATTTACGAAACGACGGGAGCGATGTCTTTGCTGCAAGAGCTTCCTGCCCTAGTCTCTCATCTAAAGAGACTCGATGCGAAGGAGGACCAAAGGCGGGAGGACACATTATCTGCCGTACTTGGTTGGCTTATGGCCGGAATGCAGTACTCTATAGGAGTGCTTCGATGGACGTGCAGTCAACAAAACGAAAAAGTGGTTCGAAAGATCGATTTATCCATGGACTCCGGAGCACATGCCAGTCACATAACTGCTAATCTGCCTGAGAAGAAGACACATCGAGGGATGAAACGAGGACTCGTGGACCCCCTCGGGACCTTACTGGCCGGAGTGGAGGACGAAGTTCAGATCATTGAATTGGTCTTGGCATTCAAGGCAAAGCCTTCCGAAGCTAGCCTGGAACAAGTACGGGAAAATCAAGGGATGGATGTGGCCTTCGCAGTTAGCATGTTAAGGAAGGCACTAGAGCTGACGCGGCGGAGTTCAGCAAAGCTTGCTCAAGCGAAGTGGGTCGAGATGGCTAAGGCTTTTGAGATGTCGTGCATCACCGCATTAAACACAACACTCTCCGAAACGGGGCGATTAGAGTTTGTTGCAGGGAAAGTCTCTGACACGATTCGGGGTGATCATGCTCGGTTTCGATTCCAACCAATTGTTAGCCTGCACGACGCGATGATTGTTGGATATGAAGCACTTCTCGAATTGGGGAGGCCGATGTTTGAATCTCACCTTGCGACAAGTTCAACTGGTACGTACAAGAAGCTTCCGAACCATGTCTCGTTCTTGAAGTTAGCGCGAAACGGAGATGAAGAACTTGCTATCTGCTGCGACCTAGAGATTGTGAGACAGGTGCTCAATCGGGTTAACAAGTGGACGGGCGAAGCACGTGGCAGATATGTGTCTATTAATTTGACAGCCCCAACTATTTTTGATGATAAGCAAAGACTACGTTCGCTACTCGACAATTGGGAATGGAGGAATATCGAAAGAAAGCGAGTCGTTTTCGAAGTGGTGGAAATAGAGCTCGCTGATGAGTTAAAAAAACTTGAAGATCCGCTAAAAAAACTTCGTCGTTTCGCTGAACCCATAGGGCATTCATTTGCCCTAGACGATTCGCACGCAGGGATAATGGATAGCTTCCTGAGTGCTCACATGAGCGGATTCCGAATGTACAAATTCAACACCGACAGATTGGCCAAGCCTGAAGGCGGTGACAGAAGCTTGGTAGAATTGCTTTCAGCAGACTATGCCGCAATTGTCGCAGAAACACTGTCGGATGATGAGGCGACCATGAAGAAGCAGCTATCCAGCTTGATAAGCCTTGGCGTCCAATACTGCCAAGCTTTCGCTTTTCACCGTGGGGACAAACGGCCTGTATCCATCGCGGACTTGAAGAAATCCAGTGCAATGAAACACCTTGTTAACTATCGCGGGGCGTGACGAGGGACCGTATGACTAATCACGCTCTTCACCTACGAATGCCCGAAGTAACGCAATGCGCTCTAGCCCATCTTCGACAGTTTCGTTATGCTTCAAATCTAAGATTAGCCCCCTTCCCGTACCGTTAGAATCACGAAACAGGTGAAGCTTGTGGTTCGAATTTTGATCAAAATCACTTTGATTAGCTGCTGGACTTAGCTCAGCTTGAGCTTCGCCGCGCGGAGGACTAGTATTCATTTGTGCTTCCTTAAGTTTGTGATTGGGAGCATACAACAGATTCGAGCCCGGGTCAAGCGCCTTTGTAAGCTTACTCGCCTGAGGGCATGAGGTTCGAGTGCCAAAGGTTGAGTTGGCTCAGGATGATCGTTTCGGAGTGTGTCCGGAAGGTGCTTGGCCGTGAAGGTTATTGCCGCGGTTGCTCGCGCGCAGACCCTTTCGACCGAAATATCCCAGCGCCCTGAGCTAGGAACGATGTCGAGTTGTCGAGACCATTCTCCCTCAATCCAAGCAGGGTGTGCTATATCATCTCTCTACGGCCTAAATTGTTCGATCTTGAGGCCATTCGTGGCGCATCTCCTTCCAAACGAATTGCGAAGTTCATCGTTCCAATCCGTTCCTTCGACTAGCGGCAGATCGGGAACAGACTCACGCCCGAGATCGGCCAGGAGCTTCCGAGCAACCTCGACGTACTCGCGCCCCTGTGCGTCGTTGTCGAAGGCGAGGATCACGCGGCCGGTTGGCGGCAACGAAGCAACGACGGAGCGCAACATTGCCCGCGTGGTGTCGCTCCATCCGCCAGCCGTGCTCGCGTAGAAGGCCGCAGGGTTTGGCTTCAGCGCCGCGTGGCTCAGCGCGTCGATTGCAGATTCCGCGACGACGAGCACCGAGTCATCGGGCTTCCGGTTGGATAGCCATAGCGCCTTCACGCCGCCCGTGGCGAAACCGGTGAAGCCGCGATTCTTGATTTCGTAGCCACAGACGCCGTCGTCATCGCGGTGCGGAAAAACCGCGTTCCGCCGCACGTCGATTCGGAGCGTACCAGCAAACCGATCCGAAGAAAGGAGAGCAGGGGACAGGCCGCGCGCTTCGAGGTACGCGTGCGACGCCGCATCCGACATGCGTCCCCAGTTCCGCAGCACGCCCGCTCGATCCTTCGACACCGGCTTCAGGTCTGGCAGATCAAACGTCGGCACGTTCACCGCGCCCGTCCAGGCCGCCAACTCGCGCCGCACATGCCCGAGCGTAGCACCAGGCTTCCGATGCTGAATGAAGTCGATGATCGTGCCGTTGTCGCTGTCGTCGCGCACCGAGAAGTAAACCCAGTGCCCGTGCGACGACCGCGCCACGATGATTTTGTCCCCGTTCGCGTGCCGCATAACGGCGGAGTTCCGAGAGCTGTCGCGCATGTCGAGCGCGTAGCCGAAGGACGCGGCGAACTCCACCAGGTTGATGCCGGTCTTGAAATCCTCTAGGGGCGATGCATTCTTCACCGGCTACCAATAGCACATCTCGGACTCTTGCGCCACCCCGGACGTATCCGGCCCGCGTTTGCTGTTGACACTGTCAGGCGCACAGATGAAGAAAGCTGACATTGGAGATCGGAAATGAGCGACGGCCCCCACAGATCACTACCAATGCCTAAGCATTGGAAGCTTGTTGCGAAGCGAGCTGCGAATCCGGTGTATACCCCCGAAGAGATCAAGACGGTCTACGAGATGGCCCTTCAGGCAGAGCTCCGCCGAATCATGGGGCTAATCGGGACGCTCCGGCGCATTGCTGACGATCCGCAGGGAAGTCTTTTCCCCGATCTCGGAGAAGCAGTCATGATGCAGGACGCACACGTGCTAGGTCCGTTAGCCGGGCTCATCGCGGACTGCTTGGTGCGAAACGCTGCCCACGACTTCGGTGATACTTCAAGGGTAGATGCGGCTGTGAGGGAGGGGCTTGCAGGGTACTCTTTGCGTGCGGAACGCCAAATTGATGAGCACTATCAGCGAAATGGTTCCCCGAAAATGGCGGAAGCTGTCCGGGATCGAGTCCGTCAGGCGGGTTCCGAGGCAAGACCCAATGTCACGCCGGAGAAGGGCACCAACGCGAATCAATCGAATTCGCCACAAAGCTCCAGACAATCCGGCTTGGATCAGGGGGTACAGCTCTAATGAAAACTCCCCCGCGCCACGACGCTGACTCTCCCGCCCGCCTTTGCGTTGCGGTCACCGAATGTGAATCCGAAGTCACCCCGAAGCATGTTGAATGCCGAATAGGCAAGAACATCAGCTTCGACGAAGGCGTGCTTCAATCCTACTTCTTCAAGGGTTGGGATGCGCGACTGTACGACGCGCTTCTTGTTGGGGCGGTTGTTGAGTATTGTGACCGAACCAGGAGGCGTGGAGACCTCAGTTGGAAGCGTGACTTTCAGGTGTCAATTCCTGTCCATGAGCCCGATCACTGGCGAAGTTCCCCAGTCTCAAGTGCTCTGCTGCGAGCCTTGACCTTTCTCACCGGCGATTCGTGGAAGATCGAATTCATTGGTCGGAGCCGGCGAGCACAACTCAAAGAGCAGTCGCTACTTGCTTTCCCGTCCGGGGCGGAGGGGATTTTGCCGTTCAGTGAGGGAATGGATTCTCGTGCAGTCGCTGGGATTCTCCAGAGGAAACTTGGAGATGCACTCGTAAGAGTTAGGCTAGGTTCTTCGGAACAGACGCGCGGGATGTCAAAGGGCCTACCCTGCCCATTTGCCGCGACTCCATTCAACGTTACGGGAAGTAAGAATCAATTCAGAGAAACGTCGGGACGTTCGCGGGGATTCAAGTTCTCGACGCTTTGTCTCGTTGCCTCTTTTCTCGCGGGCACTAAGAGGATTTTCGTTTCTGAGAGTGGCCAAGGCTCTCTGGGCCCAGCTCTTGCCACAGTAGGGCAAGCGCATCCTGACTTCAGGACTCATCCGCGATTCCTTCGGATGATGGAGGACTATTCGGAGGCCCTGCTCGGATGGAGGCCTCGGCACGAATTCCCGCAGCTGTGGTCGACCAAAGGCGAAACGCTCATCGAGTTTACTAAAGGCGACACGGGCCTGGCCAGCGAGCTCACGAAGACACGGTCCTGCTGGCAGAAGGCGCGTCAGGTGGGATTCAAGAATCGTTTGCCGCACTGTGGGGTGTGCGCCGCATGCTTCCTGCGGCGGATGAGTTTGAATGCCGCCGGAATCGAAGAGTTGCCTGGTCAATATCTCTGGAGGAATCTCTCGGCTTCTAGGTTTGAAGAGGGCTGCGATCCTGAGTTTCCCAAAAAGAAGATCACGAAGGCCATGAGGGAGTATGCGATCGCAGGAGTCCTCCACATGGAGCACCTCAGAGAATTGTCTGTCATAGGCCTGGCAGATTCTGCACTGGACCGCGAGTCCTTCTTTCTGGCGCGAGAGCTATCGCTTACCTACGAGGATGTCCGTGCCCGGTTGGGCCGACTCTTCTCTCAACATTCCGACGAATGGCTCGGATTCCTAAGCTCGGTAGGAAGCGAATCATTCATCCATGATTGGACGAGGCCGACCAAATGAGCGCGCTTGAAAACATCCCCCCGGCTGAACTCGGCGCCCTACTGCGCTCTGCTAGAAACAAGGCGGGAAAGACTCAACTCGAAGCGGCGGATGCCATTGGGGCCGCGCGCACGACCCTGGTCGCGATTGAGTCGGGACACCGCCGTACTCGGATTGAAGAAACTCAGGTGCTGTGCAGGCTTTACGGAACCAGCGTCAATGCGCTCCTCAGGGCGGAGTCGTTACACCTCGATTTTGAGCCTAGATTTAGGAAGCTCGCGACTGCGGAAGCGGAGTTCAGTCTTGAGGCCGGAAAGCTCCTTTCTGATTTGGTGCGCGCAGAGGTGGAGCTCGAGAATCTCCTTGGAATCAAACGTACCGGAGTGATCCTGCCTGAGAAACCGATTCAGGCGGGCAATGTTAAGGTCCAAGCTGAGCAGGACGCGCTAGAGCTCAGACAGTGGCTCGGGCTGGGTTCGAGTCCGATTTTAGACGTCATCTCTCTGCTTGAATTGACCATTGGTGTTCGAGTTTACGTGCGCGCGATCGACGGCCGCATTTCGGGGGCCTTCATATACGACGTGGTGACCGGCCCTTGTATGCTACTGAATGCCAATCACCCGCGAAGCCGCCGCAATCAGTCGGGGATTCATGAGCTGGCCCATTACCTCACTTCTCGCAACTCTCCTCAGATTTCTCGGCAGGACGTAGTGACTCGCAACCGAGAAGAGCAATACGCCGACGCCTTCGCGCGCGCATTCCTTACCCCCGCGAGGACGGTAATGGAGAAGTTTCGAGAGATTACCGCCGGATCGCGCCTTCTCTCAAGAAGGCACGTCATCATACTCGCGAACTACTTCGGAGTGTCCCGGGAAGCCCTAGTTCGTCGACTTGAGGAACTGGAGTTGGCCAAGCGAGGGACTTGGGACTGGTTTCACGATAACGGCGGCATCTCCGCGGACCAAGCAAAAGAGGTTCTAAGAGACTCTGCCGACGCCGAAAGCGATCAGGTCGGAAGGAGCGAGTGGGCTGCTGTTAGATTGAACTTACTGGCAGAAGCGGTCTTTAGGCAGGGATTGATGAGCGAAGGGCAACTTTCTCGACTCTTGGGAATCGGCCGCGTGGAGTTGAGAGAGATTCTTGAAGTGATTGAGGATGAGGGGGAGGAGGCGCAGCATGGTACAGCTCTCCCTCGATAGCCAAAGTACTGAACTCTTTGTCGACGCTAGCGCGATCATCAACATCCTGAGTTCAGGGTTCGCAGAAGAAATTATTGACGCGATTCAAAATCCAATCCGCGTGGCAGTCGTCGTCTGCGAGGAGCTTGCGGAGAGTCGAGAGCTCGGCTGGCCGCACGCGGACCTGCTCACTTCGCTGCGAGACATGCGCCTAGTTGAGACTGTCGAGCTGGAGGGCGTAGCAGTGTCCGTGTTTGAGCGGCTCGTTCTCGGTCATGGGGCGGATACCCTAGATGACGGCGAAGCTGCGACAATCGCATGCGCGGTTAAATCCTCCGGCGTAGTTATCACTGACGACCGGAAGGCGCTGCGGGTTGCAGAAGGACTATTCCCGGGAGTGTGCCGGGGCTCATCGATGGATCTCTTTCGTCTGCCTTCGGTTGCTGAACGACTCGGTCCGACTCGCCAGGTAGAAGCGCTCTTCAATGCGCTCATTCACGCGCGAATGCGCGTCCCGGAAGCGCACCTCGATTGGGCCGTAGAAGCACTCGGGCCTGAGCGCGTCACGATGTGTCCTAGTTTGCCGAAGAAGACCCGGAAATAGGCGGCTCCATACGATTGGGTAAGTGGTCGATTCTTCCTTTGTCGGCATCGAGGCGCCGCATCCGAGGGTAGGCCAGTGCCCGTGCGACGACTCCGTCGAGATGAAATTGTTTCCACTCCTGTGCCGCAAGACCGCTGGGCTCCGGAAGACTGGCGCTTGTCGAGCGAGAAACCATAAGACTGCGCGACCCCCGCAGAGTTGATGCAGGTCTTGAAGCCTATTGGGGGATGCTCCTGAGTCTTCCCCAATCATTTTATTCTACTTTCACCCTTTCATCCTCGAAATGACTCGAACCGTCATACGTTCAACTCGGGGGGCTGGCTGGCGGGGCTGGATCTACTGAACTCCTGATCGCGATTGTCTTGGAGTACGAGCATTGTTGTGCAAGGTGGGTTGGAAGAAACCACTCTTTGCACATCTCTTCAAAATTGTGCCCAAGTGCGTCGAGCCCGCGCCAAGTATTCAGGAGATTGAGGAGGACTATGCTCGAATTGACTTTTTCTCCATCAGTACTCCTCTTCAGAGAGACCTTTAGCTCCTTAAGTTCTTGATGATAATACATCAAAACCGTCCACATTTCTGCGTTTTCCCATATGTCGAGCGCCAGATTGACTTGGACAAATCGAGAAACCAATGCGGACACATCCTTGAGTAGCTCGTCTCCTTCTTCGTCGCCATAGAGTGGTTGCGGGATCAAGTATTGCAGCTCACTGTACTGGTAGGCAAATTTGTTGAAGGCGGCGAGCAATTTGGCTCGCTTTGATTGGAATCGTATACCCAATAGGTGTTCTGGTGCACGAGATACACGGTTTTGCTCCGGGACGTAGATGACTTTCGTCGTTCCTTCAAAAACGTTAATGTCCTCTGGCAATAAGACTTTTTCTATGTAGTCGTTTAGGCAAACCCATAGTATCGCATTATCGCTCATGTCTATGAGAAAGAGCAGAACAGGAGCCCCCGAACCCATGCAGTGAATTGTCGCGAGCTCACTCAGTTCAATTGAGAATTTTCGGACCGGTATGTCGTAAAAGTCGCTCCCAATGGATTGTTGGCCATCGTATTTTTCGACGTTCATTCGAGGATGAACGCGGTGTGTCGCTTTCGGAAACGCCTTTGAAGACTTGGCTTGGACGAAAAACAACTCGCCCAAAGTCTCTGCCAACGCGACATCATCGTCTAGATAGCGGAACACTTCAACAACCAGATCAATTCCGTAATCTGGAGCGTAGTTATGAAGTACCCACTCTTCAGGTAGCGCCGCCCTAATCATGGGAATGGATCGATCTTCTAATATCTGGCTTTCAGAACGTCTTTTCCTCTTCATGGGAATCCTCACATTCGGATGAGCGCGATCGAGAGTCGATGGGATACCCGCCCCCCCCTAGGCGGGGCAAGCGGGGATGCACTTGCATGACACAATTGCATGTGTTAGGATTATTCAGCATGAAACGCATCGCAGTCATCAATCAGAAAGGCGGCACCGGCAAGACGACGACTGCCGTGAACCTCGCGGCTGGGCTGGCGATGGCGGGCTATCGCACGCTGCTCGTGGACCTTGATCCGCAGGCGCACGCGACCATCGGCATCGGCCTTTCGCCGGAAGATTTCCCCGAGCGCACCATCAGCGAAGTGCTTGTCGCGGAGAACCCGAGCTTCGACGGCTTCATCGCGGACACCTACCTCGACCAACTGAAACTCGTTCCTTCATCCATTCGACTTTCGCGCGTGGCGTCGCAGCTTCACTCGCAGAACTTTCGCGAGCACCGGCTCGCGCAGGCGTTCGAGGGCCTCGACGGCTTCGACTACGCGATCATCGACTGCCAGCCGACGCTGGAGGTCCTTCCCGTCAACGCGATGGTGGCGGCGGACTGTTTCCTGATTCCGACGCAGCCCGCAGGATACGGCCTTCGCGGGCTGAGCGATTTGCTCGACACGCTGAAGGGACTTCGCCGCCAAGGACCCGGTAGCACGGCGCGCGCATGGGATTGGCGCGTGCTGCTGACGATGGTGATGGGGCAGGCGAGGGGGACGAACGAGATCGTCGGCCAGCTGCTTCTGCCGCTGAAGGAGCGCGTGCTCGACACCGTCATCCATCGCAACGAGCGCATCAATCGCTCGCAGACCGAAGATCAGCCTCGCGATATCTTCGCATTCGATCGGCACAGCCGCGGCGCCCAGGAATACCAGCAACTTGTAGAGGAGATTTTACGAATATGGCCAGCACACTCCAAGAGCGACTCGCCCAGGCAGCCAGCGGCGGCGGCGCAGTAGCGCTCGATCCGCTCGCGAGCAACGACGACCGCTACACGCTTCTTCGCATCGAGGACATCGAGCCCGATCCCGAACAGCCGCGAAAGGACTTCAGCGACATCGATGAACTCGCGGCCTCCATTCGCACGCACGGCCTCATCAGCCCCATCGTCGTTTCGCCCCTCGGCAACCGCCGCTTTCGCATCGTTGCCGGCGAGCGCCGGTTCCGCGCGTGCCGCATGGCGGGCCTCAGCGAAGTCCAGGCGATCATTCGCACGATGGAAGAACAGTCGCGCATCGAGATACAGCTCATCGAGAACATCCAGCGCAAGGACCTGAATCCCATCGAAGAAGCGCGTGTCTTCCGCCGCCTGATGGACGAGTTCCGCCTCACGCAGGATACGCTCGCGGCGCGCATCGGCAAGAGCCAGCCGACGATCAATCAAGCGCTCCGCTTGCTCGACCTCCCGGCGCCGATCCTCGACGATTATCACACGTCTGATAATGTCCCGAAATCCACGCTCCTCGCCATCGTCCGGGAACGGAACCCGGAGAGGCAGGTCGCATTGTGGGAGCGCGCCAAGGCCGGTGAATTGACCGTAAAGCAAGCGCGCGGAAAGGCGCGTCGGCGCACCAGCTCTGGTGCGAAGCCGAAGGTCGTTTTCGCGACGAGTTGTGGGGCGAGTGTGATTGTACAGAGCGAAGGAGGCGAGCTGTCGCCCAACCAAGTGCACTCTGCCCTGAGTGAAGCGCTCGAGAAGGCACTCGCTGGCGGGAGAAAGGGTTGAACCCGCCGCGATCCCCGCGCAGCATGCAATCAAGTATGGGCACACGATGAACGTCGCACCAGCCCCAATTCTCATGGGAGCACCCGAGGAACATGCTCGGAATAGGCAGCTCGACCTGACTCACTACCACTCCAAATTCTTCGCGTACGAACTCACGCGGCGTTGTCCTTCCGACAGCTTGGAGAAGCTCGCCGGTGCGCTTGTGGATGCTCAGGTGGATCTGAACCCGCACCAGCTCGACGCAGCCCTGTTTGCTTTCCAATCGCCACTCTCGCGCGGAGCGCTTCTCGCCGACGAAGTCGGCCTCGGCAAGACCATTGAAGCGGGGCTTGTGCTTTCGCAGAAGTGGGCGGAGCGGAAGCGCCGCATCCTCGTCATCACGCCCGCGAACCTTCGCAAGCAGTGGTATCAGGAACTGTCCGAGAAGTTCTTCCTCCCGTGCCGCATCCTGGAGGCGAAGTCCTACAACGCGCAGATCAAGGTCGGGAAGTTTCGCCCCTTCGAGGCGCCCGAGATCGTCATTTGCTCGTATCAATTCGCGAAGTCGAAGGCGGGCGACGTGAACGCGATCCCGTGGGACCTTGTCGTGATCGACGAAGCGCACCGCCTGCGCAACGTGTACAAGCCGACGAACGTCATCGCGAACGTGCTGAAGCAAGCGCTCGCACACGCACCGAAACTTCTTCTCACCGCGACGCCGCTTCAGAACTCGCTCCTCGAATTGTTCGGGCTCGTCAGCTTCATCGACGAGCACGCCTTCGGCGACTTGAAGAGCTTCAAGGAGCAGTACGCGAAGCTCGACCAGGACCGCGTCTTCCACACGCTGAAGGCGCGCCTGAAGCCCATCTGCCACCGCACGCTCCGGCGCCAGGTGCTCGCCTACGTCAAGTACACGAAGCGCCTCCCGATCGTGCAGCCGTTCACGCCGGAGGAGGGCGAAGACCGGCTCTACACGCTCGTCTCGGAATACCTTCGCCGCGACAACTTGCAGGCGCTTCCCAACAGCCAGCGGACACTCATGACGCTGGTGCTGCGCAAGCTCCTCGCGTCCTCTACATTCGCCATTGCCGGCGCGCTCGACACACTGAGCCGACGGATGAAGGTGCGACTCGCGAAGGGTTCGCAGACCGAGTTGGATCTCGTGCAGGAACTCGACGAGGACTACGAATCGCTCGACGAAACTGCTGAGGAGTGGGGAGAGGACGAGCCAGACGCGCCACTCTCGGATAGCGACCGCGCTGCTTTGGAACTCGAGATCAAGGAACTCGAATCTTTCCGCGATCTCGCCGTCAGCATCACGTCGAACGCAAAGGGGCGCTCGTTGCTGGAGGCGCTGAATCGCGCTTTCGCAGAAGCCGACCGACTCGGTGCAGCGCGCAAGGCGATCATCTTCACCGAGTCACGCAAGACGCAGAGCTACCTGCTGAGGCTCCTCGCCGAGAGCCCGTGGCGCGACGGCATCGTGCTCTTCAACGGCTCGAATTCTGAAGACAAGGCGAGGGCGCTCTACGCGGACTGGATGGAGCGGCACGCGGGCAGCGACAAGATTTCCGGGTCCAAGACCGCCGACGTGCGATCGGCCATCGTGGACTACTTCCGCGATGAAGGCCAGATCATGATCGCGACGGAAGCGGGCGCCGAGGGCATCAACCTTCAGTTCTGCTCCCTCGTGGTGAACTACGACCTGCCGTGGAATCCGCAGCGCATCGAGCAGCGCATTGGCCGATGCCACCGCTACGGCCAGAATCACGACGTTGTGGTGGTGAACTTCCTCAACCAGACGAACGAGGCGGACCAGCGCGTGTTCGCGCTCCTGTCGGAAAAGTTCCAGCTCTTCGAGGGCGTCTTCGGCGCGAGCGACGAGGTCCTTGGCGCCATCGAGTCCGGCGTCGATTTCGAGAAACGCATCGCCGACATCTACCAGCGTTGCCGCCACCCCGACGAAATCGAGCAAGCCTTCGATTCGTTGCAGCGAGAGTTGAGCGGCGAGATCGACGCGACGATGACGAAGACGCGCCAGCAGCTCATGGAAAACTTCGACGACGAAGTCCGTGAGAAGCTGAAGGTCAGCGACGAAGCCTCCCGCGCGTTCCTGAATCGCTATGAGCGATTGCTGATGCAGCTCACCCGCATTGAACTCGACGGGCACGCGGAGTTCCGCGGCGACTCCGCTTTCGACCTGAAGGAGTCCCCATTCCCTGGCATCCCGACGGGCCTATACGAACTCCCGCGCCGGACGGGAGAGGCGCACACTTATCGCATGACGCATCCGCTCGCCGAGGGACTGATCGCGCGGGCAAAGGGGCGGGACCTCCCGATGGTGGAGGTCCACTTCGACTACGCCCGCCACTGCGGCAAAGTGTCCGTGCTCGAGCCCCTCATTGGCCGGACCGGGTGGCTCGCCGTGACATCCCTGACGGTCGAATCGCTGGATCAGGCGGAGGACCATCTCATCATCGCGGCCGTCACGGACGATGGCGATACCATCGACGCGGAGACCGCACGGCGAATGCTGTCGCTCCCGGGCGAAGTGGGAATCCAAGCGACGCCGGACGGTTCTGTGCTTGACGCGCTCTCGCGCACGGCGAAAGAAAAGGAAATCATCATACAGCGGACTATTTCCGAACGAAACGCAAAATTCTTCGAGGCAGAAGCCGAGAAGCTGGACTCTTGGGCGGAGGATATGAAGGTGGGATTGGAGCGCGAGATCAAAGAATTCGACCGCCAGATCAAAGAGGCCCGCCGTGCCGCGAGCCTCGCCCCGACGCTTGAGGAAAAGCTCACGGGCCAGAAGGCCCTCAAGGCCCTTGAAGGGCACCGCAACCAGAAACGCCGCTCCCTCTTCGACGCCCAAGACGAACTCGACCGCCAGCGCGAGGAACTGATCGCGCGGATCGAGGGCAAGCTCTCGCAACGCGTTGCCACCGAGCCCCTGTTCATGCTTCGGTGGTCGGTAGGAGGGAAGTGAGATGAGCCAGCGCCGTATAAGGTCCCTTTTATCGCGCTTCCACGGCATCCCTGCGGCCAGTGCTAGGTTTTTGGAATTGGCGAAAGCTGCTCAAACAGAACTGGGTAAGAACTTCCCATCGCGACAGGAGATATCCGATGAAGCTTGTGCGCTTTAGAGTTCAGAACTATCGCAGCGTCATTGATTCGGGATGGGTCGACATGGCCCATATCGTCACAATCGTGGGAAAGAATGAATCGGGGAAAACGTCACTTCTCAAGGCCCTCTGGAAGTTTAATCCCTCCGAGCAGCAGCCCTATAGCTTGGATCGGGAGTGGCCGCGCGGGAAGCGCAAAGAGCGAAGTGAGACGGAAGTCGTTGTAATCACCGAGTGGGAATACTCCGAAGAAGAGAGGAAAACACTCCGAGGTCTTCATGCTTCAGCCTCCTCCATTACGGGAGTCCGGATTACGAAGAATTACAAGGGCTCATTTTCGTACAGTTTCTTGCCGACGAATCCCGATACCGAGCACAACATCGACTGGGTTGTGAGTGTCATTAATAGGCACTTCGGAGAGCTCCCGGCCGGATTCTCAGCACACTTTGGCAAGAAATACGCTGAGACAATCAAGACGTTCATCGACCAAGTCCGAAAGAAGGGAGGCAGTGAGTACGCGCTTCAGCAAATAACTGCTTTCAAGACATCACTTTCCGGATTCTTGAGCCCAACCGCGCCAGAAAAGGCGAGTGATCAGCAAGCACTGACGAAGCTACTGCCAATGGTTGACGGCGCGGCGGCCGAACTCAAAATAGCCACTCCTTCGCGCAGGGCGATCGACACTGCTCACGAATGGCTTCCGACGTTCATCTACATGGATGACTATCGGTCGTTTGCCGGGAGGGCCAATCTAGAACAGGTCCAACAGCGGGCCGCACAGAAACTAGCAACAGAGGAAGATTACACGATTCGCCTTATCATGAGCCAAGCCGGCCTGAGTCTGGACGAAGAGGTTCAGAAAGGAAAAGCCAACGATCGCGAACAACGAATGTTAGATATGAATGACGCGAGCATGACTCTCACAAATGAGTTGAGTCATCGCTGGTCACAGAAGCAGTATGAAGTCCGTTTTGCTGCTGATGGGCAGCAACTGATCATGTTCGTAAAGGACAGCAATTCGGCCGCACTAATTCCTTTGGAGGAAAGATCAAAGGGATTTCAATGGTTTTTCTCCTTCGACATGCTTTTCATGGCCGAGAGCAAGGGTAGGTTTGATAATTGTGTGATTCTGCTGGATGAGCCAGGCCTGCACCTTCACGCGGCGGCTCAGCGCGATCTGCTTCAACGCATGGAGGCATACGCGAAGAATAATCAGCTGATATATAGTACCCATCTACCTTTCATGTTAGACTTCAACCGATTGGACGGCATCTTCATTTGTGAGGAGAGGCCGACTGAAGGAGTTAAGGTTCATCAGAATTGGGCGACGGCAGATAAGGACGCTCGCTTCACCCTGTTGGCCGCCTTGGGAATCTCATGGAGTCAATCTCTTTTCGTGGGACGCTACAACTTGGTAGTTGAGGGCGTGACAGACTTCTGGCTCCTCAATGCGTTTTCAGAAATGAAGCGCTCGGCGGGCAAGGGGGGACTGGATGAAGCACTTGTCATAACTCCAGCTGGGGGAGGAACTAAGGCTGCTTACATCGGAACGATCCTCCGCGGACAAGAATTGAACGTGGCCGTCCTGCTCGACTCTGATCAGGAAGGGCAAAATGCCTACGAGCAACTGGTGCATCAATGGATTCTTGAGGACAGTCACGTCTTTCGTATCGGAAAGCTCTTGGGAGTTGAAGGAGATCGCTCCTTGGAGGACCTGTTTGACGAGACCTACTATCTGAGACTGGTTTCCGATGCCTATACACACGAGCTCAAAGGCAAGGCCCTCAAGCTTTCCGCCCCCGGAAAGAAGTCTGTCGTTCAGCGGATCGAAGACGCGCTTAAGCGGGAGGGTATCGAGACCTATAACAAGGGGCGTGTTGCCAAGCGAATCATGAAGGAATGGGGGGAGAAGAATCTGTCGGACCTGCCCAAGGATACACTCGAAAACTTTGATAGGGTTATCAACGCTATCAACGTACTGACAGCGAAGTGGCGAGCAAAGAAGTGAGAATTCTTGCTCCCAGTTTGGCTATGATTCTCCTCCTGAGAGTGCAGAAAGGAGTGCGCACCCATCCACCCGACCGGATCAGAGGGGACGAAGCATGACCCGCCACAACCCCCGTCTCGAACTCACCTGGATCGGCAAGGACGCGCGTCCGAACTTGGAGCCTCGCACTTTGCTGGCGGAATCAGAACTTCATTCTCTTCCCTCTGGTCAATCGGAGCACTGAATGAACTTTTCCCTCGTGGATGGCCGTCGCTCGGCTCCAAGTCCCGGTTTGCGCGGGGCTTGTCCCGCGTGCGGAGCCGCGATGCTGTCCAAATGCGGTTCGAAGGTGCTCTGGCACTGGTCCCACGCTTCGAGGCGGCACTGTGACCCGTGGTGGGAAAATGAGACGGAGTGGCATCGCGCATGGAAGAGCCGCTATCCCGAGCCGTGGCGGGAGGCTATCCACTTCGACCAGAAGACCGGCGAGAAGCACGTCGCGGATGTGAAGACGGAGTCGGGCCAGGTAGTCGAATTCCAGAATTCTCCGATGTCCCCCGAAGAGCTTCGATCCCGTGAGAGCTTCTATGGCAACGTCGTGTGGGTGGTGAACGCGAAGGCGTTCGCCAGGCGCTTCCACTTTCTCCACAAGGTCCCGGCTCCCAGCTCCAAGATTCTGGAAGACAAGGTCGTCTTCCCTGCGTTCCGAGGAGTTGTGCAGAATGGGTCCGGCGGGAGAGACCAGTTGTGGGCCTCTTACTGGAAGCCTTCGGAGAACGTAGGCCGCAGGGACGGAGACCTAGTTCGATCCCGCCAATTCGACGCGCTCGAAGCGGAAGTCGAGTATCAGGGTCATCACCTCTTTGAGTGGATCAGGCCCAAAACTGTGTGGTACGAAGCGGTCGCTCCCGTGATGATGGACTTCGGGGATGATCTCCTGTGGCGGATACTGCGCTACGACTCGCGCGGACTGCTCTGCGTTCAGGCGACGACGAAACACGCATTTGTGGAAACAACCACTCAGCAAGGGCTCGCATGACCCGCTCCCACCTCGAACTCACTAGGATCGGCAAGGATGTGCGTCCCCTACGGGAGCCGCGAGTTTTGCTGGAGGACGCGGGGCTCTCGCAGCACGCGGCGGATCTCGTAGGGGAGGCGGATATCTTCAACAACGTACTGATCCACGGCGACAACATGCGGGCGTTGAAGGCGGAATGGCCAAGGAAAGCGAGGAAGATGTCATGAAGTTCGTCCATTCCGACTTAGGCTATCGCCAGCGAGGTGATCGAGTGGAGGTGACATTGAGCGGAAATTCCGCAAACGTCCGCCTTCTGGATTCCTCGGCTTTTTCGAGCTACAAGGCAGGGCGCCAGCATCGGTACCATGGCGGGAGAGCCACACGGTCTCCCGTAGTATTGACCATTCCCCATAGCGGCCACTGGCATGTTGCCGTGGATATGCAGGGTCTTGGCGGGAGTGTTCGCGCGTCATTTAGGATGCTTCCGGATGCTCTTCCTCCCATTCAGGAGCGTCCCCTGTCAGATTTGCCCTCATTGCTGCGGAGAGAGCTAGCTCCGGTAGTTGGGCCTGCTTCAGACGAGATATACGACGTCTTTATTTCTCACGCTTCCGAGGACAAAGATGAAATCGTCAGAGCGCTTGCGCTTGAACTGCGTAATCGAGGGCTCACCGTTTGGTACGACGAGTTCGAGCTGCGAATCGGGGATAGCCTTCGGCGAAAGATCGACAGAGGACTAGCTGCCAGTCGTTTTGGCGTCGTTGTTTTTTCCAAGGCTTTCTTTTCCAAGGGCTGGACGAACTACGAGCTAGATGGTATCGTGACCCGAACAATGACTGGCGCGCAGGTGCTTCTACCAATCTGGCACGGTGTGACGAAGCAGGAGGTGATCAGTTTCAGCCCTTCGCTGGCTGATCGACTGGCGAGGAGCACGGGCACACACACTGTCGCTGAAATCGCCGAAGAGATCGCGACGTTGATCCAGTCCACGGATACCGAGGAGAGCTGAATCTACCGCATGACCCGCCACAACCCCCGCCTCGAACTCACCTGGATCGGCAAGGACGCGCGTCCGAAGCTGGAGCCGCGCATTTTGCTGGAGGACAAGGACCTCTCGCACCATGCGGCGCATCGCGTGGGGGACGCGGACATCTTTGACAACATGCTGATTCACGGCGACAACCTGCTGGCGCTGAAGGCGCTGGAGGCGGAGTTCTCCGGCAAGGTGAAGTGCATCTATATCGACCCGCCGTACAACACCGGCTCGGCGTTCACGCACTACGACGACGGCGTGGAGCACTCGCTCTGGCTTTCGCTCATGCGCGACCGGCTGGAGATTCTGAAGCGACTTCTGAGAGAGGACGGAAGCCTTTGGATCAACATCGATGACAATGAGTGCCACTATCTCAAAGTAGTTTGCGACGAGTTGTTCGGCAGGCAGAATTTTGTGGTGTCGGTCGCTTGGGAGAAGGACCAGGGGCGTCGCAACGACACAGACTTCTCGGGGGCGCATGACCATATTCTCTTGTACGCGAGGAATCGCGACAAGTGGCGAGAGTCGCGGAATCTGCTGCCGCGAACTGCGGAGCTGAATTCACGTTATCGGAACCCAGACGGAGATCCTCGGGGGCCGTGGCTTCAGGGCGACAACGGAACCGCGAAAAGTGGGTCGGAGAAGCTGAGATACCCCATTGCGTTGCCTTCTGGTAGGGAGGTTGTACCGCCATCGGGCAACTTCTGGCGCTTTTCGAGGGAGTCGTTCGAGGCCGCTCGCGCCGATGGTCGTGTCTGGTTCGGGAGAAGTGGCGATAGTATGCCGGTAATCAAGCGGTACCTCACTGATGTCCAGGATGGGGTCGTACCGCGCACATGGTGGCCTCGGACGAAGCAGGTTCGAACCAATCTGCGAAGCGCGACCATCTTCGGAAGCTCCTTCCCGAGATCGAACCTTTCGGTACCCCGAAGCCGGAACAGTTGATCCACCGCATCCTGACCATTTCCACCAACCCCGGCGACCTCGTCCTCGATTCCTTCGCCGGTTCCGGCACGACGGGGGCCGTGGCGCACAAGATGGGGCGGCGCTGGATCATGGTCGAGTTGGGGGACCACTGCCACACGCACATCGTCCCGCGCCTGCGCAAGGTGGTCGACGGCGCCGATCCCGGCGGCGTGACGGAGGCGACCGGTTGGAAGGGGGGCGGCGGGTTCCGCTACTACCGCCTCGCGCCCTCGCTCCTCACGCAGGACCGCTGGGGCAACTGGGTCGTCAGCAAGCAGTACAATGCGGCGATGCTGGCGGAGGCGCTCTGCAAGCTGGAGGGCTTCACCTACGCGCCGAGCGATTCGATCTACTGGCAGCACGGGCGCTCGACGGAGCGCGATTTCCTCTACGTCACGACGCAGCACCTCACGGACGAGCAGCTCACCGCGCTCTCCGAGGAAGTCGGTCCGGAGCGCACGCTTCTGGTTCTCTGCCCGGCCTTCCGCGGCAAGCCGGAACGGCACGCCAACCTGACGGTGAAGAAGATCCCGAAGCACGTCCTCTCGCGCTGCGAATGGGGCCACGACGACTACAGCCTGAAGGTGGAGAACCTGCCGAAGGCGCCGGAACCTCCCGCGCCCCCGAAAGCCCCCATCACGCAACCGGACCTCTTCGCCGGCGACGATCCCGAGGCGGAACCGAAGGCGAAGGGCAGGGGGAAGCGATGACGGGCCACGCCTCAATTCGTCAGCAGGTTGCTGAGCCATTTGTCCAACAGGCCGTTGCACCATTTGTGCAGCAACCCGCTGCACAAGTCCCGCCTCGGGCAACGCCCCCCGTCGTGGAGGACAGAGCATGAGCCAAGGCGAGATCATCCTCTACCAGACCGAAGACGGCCAGACCCGCATCGAAGCGCGCCTGACGGGAGAGACTGCGTGGCTGTCCCTAAATCAGCTCGCGGACCTCTTCCAGCGCGACAAGTCCGTCATTTCCAAGCACCTGAAGAACATCTTCGAGGAGGGAGAACTCGACCCGGCGGCAACTGTTGCAAAATTTGCAACAGTTCAAACCGAGGGCGCGCGCCAAGTCTCCCGCGAGATCGAGTGCTACAGTTTGGAGGCGGTCCTCGCCGTCGGCTACCGGGTGAAGTCCCCACGCGGCATCGCCTTCCGCCAGTGGGCGAGCGAGCGGTTGAAGGAGTATATCGTCAAAGGTTTCACGATGGACGACGCCCGTCTGAAGGCGGCGGGCGGGGGGCAGTACTTCGAGGAACTGCTCGCGCGCATCCGAGACATCCGATCCAGCGAGAAGGTGTTCTGGCGCAAGGTGCTCGACATCTACGCGACGAGCATCGACTACGATCCCAGTGATGAGGCTTCCTACCTGTTCTTCAAGACGGTCCAGAACAAGATGCACTGGGCGGCGCATGGCCGCACGGCTGCGGAGCTGATCGTCGAGCGCGCGGACGCCGAGCGGGAAAACATGGGCCTCACGAGTTGGGCTGGATCGCGGCCACGGAAAGCTGACGTGGGCGTTGCGAAAAACTACCTCAACGTAGACGAGTTGGAAGTCCTCAATCGGATCGTCACCGCCTATCTCGAATTCGCCGAGCTTCAGGCGATGAACCGGCGTCCCATGCACATGCGCGACTGGATCGCGAAGCTGGACGAGTTCCTCAAGCTCAGTGACCGCGACATCCTCACGCACGCGGGGAAGGTCAGCCACGAAATCGCGATGCTGAAGGCCGAAATGGAGTATGGGAAGTTTGAGCGCAAGCGCCTCGCCGAACCCACGCGCGCCGAGCGCGACTTCGACGACGCAGCGAAGCGGCTGAAAGAGATTCCCGCGAAGCCCAAGCCCCGCGCCAAGAAGAAGAGGAACGATACCGAATGAACCGTCACGTCAACGCCATCGCCGGTCGATTGAGCCTTCGCGCTCCCCAGCGGCAATCGCTGGAGATCCTCGACCGCGTGACGGAGATCGTTCCGCCGAAGAAAGGCGCAGACATCGCTGCGGCGCTCGCCACGATCCAGAGCGAGTTCCCGACGGTGACGGACTTCGAGCGCGAGTTCCCATCGCTCTGCTTCGCGCTCGCGACCGGCGTCGGCAAGACACGCCTCATGGGAGCGTTCATCAGCTACCTGCACCTCGCGCACGGCATCGAGAATTTCTTCGTTCTCGCGCCGAACCTGACCATCTACAACAAGCTCATCGCGGACTTCACGCCGAACACGCCGAAGTACGTCTTCAAGGGCATCTCGGAATTCGCGACCAATCCCCCCGCGATCATCACCGGCGACACCTACGAGAGCATGGCGGGCGACTTGTTCGATCCGTTGCTCCGTTGCCGCGTGAACATCTTCAACATCTCCAAGATCAACTCCGAGGTTCGCGGAGGGAAGGCGCCGCGCATCAAGCGCCTCTCCGAGTACATCGGTCAGAGCTACTTCGAGTTCCTCGCTGGCCTGCCGGACCTGGTGCTCCTCATGGACGAGTCGCACCGCTACCGCGCGTCGGCGGGCGTTCGCGCCATCAACGAACTGAATCCCGTTCTTGGGCTGGAACTCACCGCCACGCCGTTCGTCGAAACCCCGAAGGGGCCGGTGCCGTTCAAGAACGTCATCCTCGACTATCCGCTCGGGCGGGCCATGAGCGACGGATTCGTGAAGGAGCCTGCCGTCGTCACGCGCAAGAACTTCAATCCGTCCGGCATGTCGCCGGAGGAACTGGAGCGCCTGAAACTAGAGGACGGCATTCGGCTCCACGAAATCACGAAGGTGGAGCTGGAGACCTACGCGCGCGAAACCGAGAACGCGATCATCAAGCCGTTCCTCCTCGTCATCGCGCGGGACACGACGCACGCGGCGGCGCTCCTCCACCTCATCGAGTCCGACGACTTCTTCAACGGCGCTTACAAGGGCCGCGCGATTCAAGTCGATTCGAGCAAGACTGGCGCGGAAGAGGAGGAGATGATCCAGCGGCTGCTGAAGGTGGAGCGCACTGACGAGCCGACGGAGATCGTAATCCACGTCAACATGCTGAAGGAAGGATGGGACGTGACGAACCTCTACACCATCGTCCCGCTCCGCGCTGCCAACGCGCGCATCCTGATCGAGCAGAGCATCGGTCGCGGATTGCGGCTTCCCTACGGCAAACGCACCGGCGTCGCGTCGGTCGATACCCTTAGCATCGTCGCGCACGACAAGTTCCAGGAGATCATCGACGAGGCGAACAAGCCCGGCTCGATGATCCACTTGAAGTCGCTCATCATGCCGGACGACACGCTAAAGCAGCGAACAGTTACGATGATTGCGCAGTCAACGCTTGCCACGCAACTCGGCTTCACGCCCGCGCAAGTCACGCCCTCCACCGTCGTTGCGGGAACGGAGCAGAAGCCGCTCTTCTCGACGCCGCCGCAGCAGCAGGTGGCGCAGCTCACCTTCGACGCGACTCGCAGGCTCCAGCGCGACCCTAAAATGGCGCCGAGCGTAGAGTACATCCTGCACGACGACGTGCAGGCATGGATCGTCGCCGAGGTAACGTCGCGCTACAAGGGACCGGAGCAGCTCGAAATCGAGGGCGTCACGGAGCAGCTCGACGTTGCCGCCGTGGTTGCGACAACATCGTCGCTTGTCGTGCAGCAAACGATGGACATTCCGCGCGTCATGGTGACGCCGAAGGGCGACGTCCGGTCCGGTTTCAACCCGTTCAAGGTAGATTGCACGAACATCCGCTACCAGCCACCTGCGGAGGAAATGTGGCTCCAGTACCTTCGCACAAGGGAGTCGGAAGTCATCTCGCTCGGGCCAGCGGTGAAGAGCGAGAAACGCCTTGAGGACCACATCGTCTTCGGCCTGATCGACTTCGACGACATCTCCTACGACGACCACGCAGAACTGCTTTACGACCTCGCCGGTCAAGTCGTGACGCACCTCAAGACGTACCTTGAGGAAGAAGAGGTCGAGCGCGTGCTACGCTTCAGCCGCCGCGATCTGGCGCGCGCGATCCATGCGCAAATGCAGCAGCACTATTGGGAGAAGGTCGAAGGCTACGAGACTACCGTCAGCCGAGGCTGGACGGACTTGAAGCCGAGCGCCTACACCGCGCCCGAGGGACAGCCGTCGCTCGACTTTCGCAACTCGCCGCAGGACAAGACGAACTGGGGGCGCTACATCTTCGGCGGTTTCCAGCGCTGCCTATATCCCGTGCTGAAGTTCGACTCCGAAACCGAACGCGCGCTCGCGGTGCTCCTCGACCGCTCGACGATCCGATGGTTCAAGCCCGCACTGGGGCAGTTCCAGATTCACTACCGCCTTGGCGTTGACGTGAAGGAGTACCAGCCGGATTTCGCGGCGGAGACAGAAGCCGCATACCTGCTCATCGAAACGAAGGCCAAGAACGCCATGAGCGACCCCGATGTCCTCGCCAAACGCGATGCCGCCGTCGAGTGGTGCCGCCACGCATCGGCTCACACGGCGACTTGCGGAGGAAAGCCGTGGCAGTACGTTCTGGTGCCGCATGATGCAGTGATGGGGAATGTGACGCTGGAGTTTCTGGCGAAGCAGTTTGAAGTGCGGTAATGGCCCACATCCGCGCTTGGCGGAGCAGAATCGCTGTCACGGAGCAGTCTCAAGGTGAGTGCCGTGCTCATCATCGTCCCGACGATCGCCGATTCCGGATCCTCGCTGGTGAGCGCCGCTACCGCGCGTGCCGGATGCCCGATTATTAGGTGCAACTTGCACTGAGCGAAGCACTCGCTGCAGCACGTTCTGGAAACCAGGCCTAAACAAGTTCGCACCGCGAGGAGGCCAGGCCAGTCTGAAGGACTCGCCGCCGTCCAGAAGCGCGGCAGCGAGTATCCTCTTGAGGACGCGTCGAGTTGGCTGGGAGACTTCACACGATGATCTTTGGTTTCAGTAGAAAATAGCAACCAAAGTAGCAGCAGTTTCAAATTCCCCTTTGCGAGGTGGGACGTGCTCGAGAACCTGCTCAAGCTCGGACTGATGGACATCGGTGCTGACGATGATCGGTTTTCGATGATGAGCTCAGCACGGGACGGCTTGGTCGAAAGACTGAAAGGCGATCCCTCTTGGCTTGTGCCAGCCATGCTCGCCCTCTTGGATTTTGATACGCCAGTGGGTGAACCTATCTATGAGCTAACCGAACAACTCGTAACCGAGAAGTGGAAGACACTCCGAAACGCTCACCCCGATCAACCGCGAGAGTTGCTTCGTTCTCTGCTTCTTAGCGCGATAGGCTTACTATCCGAGCAGAACGTCAGCGTCGCCACGATGCTGCGGCAAATAGCCGCAAGTCGCATGGAGCATCGACAGACACGATTGGGCAAAGAGCGCGAGCTCGTGCTAGAGCTTGTGCAGAAATCTGCTTCGCTCTCGGCCGAGGCCGCCTCACTCCGTGGCACCGCCGCCAAGCCGAGAGTTCTTAAAGACTTGGAGTACAGAAAAATCGATACCAAGGAAAGCCTCACTGGTATCGCAGCGGCGCTCGGATCGACGACGCCTGATGGACAGACGATCCAATCCTCGAACCCTCACTCGGTCACGGCTGGTGATGATTGGACCAAAGAGTCTGTTCCAAGGCTAACTGCTGCCCTAGTATCAATGATAAACACAGGAACCAACCGCCTTGCATCAATGCTGAACAAGCAGGTCGCCAGCCTCCACTCACAGTTACAGGTGGAAAGAAGTGATCTTGACATGCGAATCGACGTCCTTTGGTGGCATGAAGCCAAGTACTCTCCGAGTCAAGCGCAGAGCTATCGAAGAATGGCCGTAGATACACTCCCGCTGATAATGGCCTTTGATCTTAGCGAAATGATCCCGGCGCATTGGCCGGAGAGTGTCGCTTGCGTTCTAGGGGAGACCATTCACGCTATCGACGGTTCGCGGGATGAACAACTATCATTGGAAGGTCACCTAAAGCGATTAGCCGAGTGTGGCAGCGAGTTGAAAGAACTCTGCAAACGGGAACCTCCGCCCAACGGAAGGGTTCTGCTCAGTGATCTGACTCTTCAGGCCTCTCGCGGGAAGGTCTTCTCGGCAGCCGAGGTGTTGGCAGTGACGGGATTGGACTCCACTTTGATGTTGACTCGAAGAGATCTCAGTGTATGGATACTTCGGGATATGCAGGCTCGCAGACTGAGTTCGGCGGTAATTACATGAATGGGGCCTGCAATCATCGACAGTGCTATCCCGATACTTCTTGTGTTCTGGGAAACCGAGATCGGAGAAAGTGTCCGCATTGGCGATTCGAGAATGGAAAGGAACCACCCGCCCCATCTCAATCTGAATTGAGCGACATTCCCTGGAATAGTTATGCACTCGCGCCGAGCGATCTGACGGTACTTGCTGCGCGTGGGCGGCCAATAGTAATAGGCCTAGTCGGCGTACCTAAGTCTGGAAAAACCTCGCTACTCATGATTCTGTATATGTGGCTTCTCAAGAATGGAGCCCTCGGTGAGTATTTCTTTGCCGGTTCTTGGACGCTTGGTGGGTGGGAATCAATCGCGCAGAACGCTAGGTGGAGCTCCACCCCACCTCCTGCATTTCCGCCGCATACTTCGAGTGATGGACGCCGGCCGGGGTTACTCCACATTTCGTTTCGGAAGCCGGATGGCTCATTCAGAGACGTCTTGTTTACCGATGCTCCAGGCGAGTGGTTTGTTCAATGGAGCAAGACACATTCCGTAGACCCAAACAGTCCCGCAAGCTGGGTTGTTTCACACTCCGACGCACTCCTTCTCTTAGCCGATAGTGAAGCGCTAGGCTCGTCGGCTACGTTGCCAAAGAGTAGAAGAGAGACTTTGGACCTAGTCGATCAAGTAGCCGCGGCGGCTCTTTCGGTCCCCGTTACTTTTGTATGGGCCAAGAGCGACATCGAGATCCCATTCGAAACGAGACGGTTAGTCGACGGTCATCGAAAATCCCTTCTTGGGGAAATCGGAACTGCATCGACAAGCGTGGGTCAGCCCACAACTATCAAGTCAGTATTTCTTTCGTTACTTCAGCAGATCGATACTCCGCAACCAACTAGGAAGCTGGAATCACGTCGCCCATCTACTGATCCTTTTCTTTGGTATACGGGAGGTAATCAGGAATGAAAAAGATTCTCATTGTTGGAGCCTCAGGAGCGGGAAAGACGCATTTTGCCGGCCAACTCTTAGGACGACTCAAGAGGAACAGAGAAGGAGCACTTCGACTCGTTCCTGGTGGAGCCAAGAATCTCATCTTGGTCGAAGAAGTGCTAGAGTGTCTTGAGGAGGGGAGGTCCGCAGGACACACATCTGCAGCGACTTGGGACGGAGTCGAGTTAGAGTTGGAGACCCAATCTGGCGTGAGAGTTGCGCTTGAATGGCCGGAGTATGCCGGAGAGAGAGTGGACGGAATCCTACGCGAGCGTGGTATCTCTCCACTGTGGAGACAGACTATCGTAGAGGCAGATGCGTGGTTGGTATTCTTACGTCCATCTCTCCTCAATCTGTACGAAGATCCGATTAGTCGGCCTGGAAAACTGACAACCAAGACGAATGCTGAGCCTCTTCTTCCCGCAGAAGCAGGAAGATGGGATGATCAGGCACGCTTGATTGAAGTGCTTCAGATCTTGAAGTTCTCCAGGTCCGTTGGAGTTTCGACAAACAGCACCCCCAGAATGATTGTTCTCCTTTCTTGCTGGGATGAACTGGATGGCAACCTTTCGCCCGAGGATCACTTAGCGACTCGCCTACCAATGGTAATGTCATATTTGAAGACCAACTGGACGCCAGATCGTCTCTCCATCTGGGGTCTATCTTCTCTGGGAAAACATCTTGATGTCAAGGTTGGCGACGATGACTTTGCTGTGCGGGGTCCACAAGTCTTTGGCTACGTTGTTCCACCGGGGACCACAATAAAAGAACTCGATCTGACACTTCCGATCCTTTGGTTGATCAATGAGTGAGTCAAGCTCCACATTGGCCCATGCCGCCTTTGGCCAGAGGGATGGAAGTCATCAACTACTTAGCTGGAATCACATTACCGACTTGACTCTGTTGGAGCAACTTCGTTTCCTCGTTGACAGGCCTGCAGGCTATACAGGATCCGAAGTACGTTGGTCTCCCTACTGGGGTTGCGGCCCTGTGGGCGAGTGGTGGGTGGTGTGGCGCGGAGACGAAGACTTGACTGCTCCGCGGCGCAACATGGTATCTGCCAAGGCCGCGATGATCCGTCTATCTGAAGTCACTTCATACGACAATATTGAGAGTCTCTTGCAACTCCTGTCCCCACAACGAGGCCCTGATGGAGATCCTCTAGCAATCGCGATTTTGAATGCATTGGCCTCTGCAGACCCTCCAGTGCTGGTCACATTGAACACAGCGGTACCTGAGGCCCTAGCGGCTCTATGGAAGAATCTGTGGCCAGCGGCACGAGCCACACTTTCACTTCGTACGATGTTTGGTCCCGAAGTTCTGGAGTCTGGAACAACTCCTGCAGTAGTCGCAATTCCCGCAGAATTGACAATGCGATGGAGGCCCCGAACAATAACTGATCCTATCTCACCTAACAAGTCCAGCGAGCCAGTTCTGGATTCCTTTCCACTATTGGGGAATGACTTCACAGCGTTCGTTAGACTGAATCGGAGTTCGTTGCCAGAAGAGTTACTTTCCCTCGCTAGAGTAAAGAGACTCATGGGTGTTCTGTCGGTGCTCCGAGGAAGTCAGGGGCAACTCAGCGATGCTCTCCTCGTCCTTCGGACCGCCCAAGCATTGACTGATTCTATCAGGTTTGCCGATTCCGATGAGGCGCTTCTTCGAAGGAAGCTAATGGAAATTGGGGATACAGACGTCGTCTCAATCCGAAGCTTGTCTCTGATTTCACTGGATCCGTTGGAAGGTGTGGAGAGAAATGTTGCGGAATCAGTTTCCCGATGGATCTCGAGGCGACTTCCAGCTGAAAGTGATACTGACGCCTGTTGGATCCTTGAGCAATCCTACCAAGGGGAGCAGAAGGAATGGTGGACTAAGGCAGTAGTATTGGGATTGGAGCAATCTCTGAAGTCACCGACAAAGGACTGGGTTGCTGCTGTTTGGAGATGGTGTACGCTTAACCCTGATGCGCTTGCTTGGCTCCATTCCACAATCCCCAGATCCCAGGAATTTGAAGACCTGCTCCTTGACGCAAAACCGGCTTATGTTCAAGAAGAACTGGAGCTTGGGCTAAAGAGCCTATGTTGTGAGCGAGATTGGGCAAAGTTGTTTGCCTCAATGCTCCCTCAATCCGCTCCCTTAGAAGAGAGTGTCAGACTCTTGAAAGAGTCTGTGGCGGAGCCAGAAAGAGGGATCGGGGTTTTGCTGAGAGATCGTTCTGCCGTAGATGTTGTCTCTGCTGCGGTAATCACGGCATGGGGGCCACTGCTGAATTGGGCTGCAGATTTGAGCGCTCGAGATTCCAACTTGTTCAGCAAAGAGCTTCTGAAGCATTCAGAGAGCCTCATCACACTAATTGCCTTCAGTATTGAGAGAGGAGGCGAATTTCCTGCATTGTATGACGAAGTCACATTTTTTGTGACGGTGTTTGACGATGTGTTCAGCAGAAATCCTCTCGCGCTGAAGATTGCTTTGCTTCCGAAGAGAGGCGCTGCGGCTGCCACTCTGGTCTACCCGAGGCTCGTAGAGTTCTTGTCTCTCTTGGAACATGAAGTTGGGGCATTGTTTGTTGAGCGCGCGAGTTCGGAGTGGTTTGCTCAGTACGCCTCCGGAAAATCAACTTCTCCTGTCGAACGAATTCTACGAATGAGGATCTGTAATGATGCCCGCCATGCTATCCCCGCGGATTCTCCCATTCAGGTAGTTATCGACTTTGCCGAACTCTTTCCGGAAATTGGTGAAGAAGATATGATGGCGTGGCTTGGAGCCACTGGATTCTTATGGCAGGCAGAGAGCTATGAAAAACTGGCCGTTGTTCTAAGAAAGAGAGGATGGAGAAAAGCGGTTAGAGCATTCAAGTACTCATGGAAAGCAGAGCTGAGATCAGTAGCGTGGCATTGTTGCGACTTGCTCGATTTGTGGGATCGCGTTGGCTTCTCGGAACCAGACACTTCCGTCGTTCCTAGTAGAGTCTCATCTGCGGAAGGGATAGGTTCATTTCTGGGAAGCAGAGGTAGTTCCGAAGATTGGTCTACTTCCCACGGCATAGATCTCGGAATCATCACGATCAAGACAGAGGAATTAGATGCGGTGGTGGAGAAGCTCCGGCCTAGCGAGCATATTAGTGGCAATCGGAGGAGCTATGATGTTTCAAATATAGAGACAAAGAGCGGATCGTGTCGTGTCGCGATAACAAGATGTCTGAAGCAGGGAAACCTCAATGCGCAAGGCGCTGCTTCCGAGATGTTGTCGGACCTAGCGCCATCTTTTGTTATAGTGGTTGGAATTGCAGGCGCGATGCCGTCGGTCGACTTTGGACTTGGAGACGTAGTCGTTTCCGACAGAATCTACGACCTTACTGTGGAGGATACGGGAACTGAACCTGATCTTCGAAGGTATAGTCCCTCCGGCGGCCCTGTCCATCCAGAGGCCAGCCGCATCGTAGAGAGGCTGTCTGTAATTGTGGCACCATTTGGACAATGGAGATCTCCGCAAGACATCGGAGCAAGTCGGCCAGACGCGAATGCCAAGTATACTACCTCTGACAAGAACTGGAATCGTGAGATCAAGGCCTCACTGACCGGATCTAAGAAGCGAGGAGCACCAATAGTTGTTCCTGCCACAATTGCTTCTAGTGATCGACTAATCAAAGACCCCCAGATGGCGAAGCAATGGAGAACAAGCCTAAAGGGTATCGCAGCGGTAGAGATGGAGAGTGCAGGAGTGTACGTCTTATGTCAGCGAGAGGGCACCCCATTCCTATCAATCAGGGGAATCAGTGATATCATCGGGTGGAAGCGTGACGAGGATTGGACAAGGTATGCATGTCATACGGCGGCATCCCTTGCGAAGGTGTTGATCTTATCCGGCGCATTTCGGACTGCGCGGTAATCGCATGAATCGGATTTGGGTTGGATAATGTATTTTATCCAACCTTTCCCACACCTCCCAATCCGCCCAATTCCCCATAACTTCCAGAATCCTTGAGTTCTGCCGGTTTCGCCATACTCCCCACAAGGCCGACATCCATCTTTCAGCCCAATCCATCCAATCCCCAAACATGTCCGTATTGACAGGCATCAGTCATTCTGGTAAGATGATGAGATTGAGAAGGAGAACCACATGTTACGAGAAATCACGATGGGGGACATTAACAAGGATGCCGGGCGGTTGATCACGGCGGTCGAGATGCGGGGGGATGCGTTCATCGTGTCGCGATACGGGCGGCCAGCGGCGGCTTTGGTGCCTATCGAGGTCTGGCAGATTTATGAGAACAATCGCGAGCGGCTGCACGCGCTCCTGACCGGGTGTCAGGCAGAGCAGGCTGAGAAGAATCCAGCGAAGACGGAGCAGGCGATTGCTGAGGCGATGGCGGAGGTGCGACCCTCGTGGAGACTCGAGGGCACCGAAGCCTCGACCAAAAGCAACGCGGCCACCACCGAGTCCCGCGACGAACATCCGCGCGCGTAGATGCGGGTGGTGCTCGATACGAACGTGCTCGTGAGCGCGGCGCTCACGCCAGGCGGACCCGCTTGGCGGATCGTCGGGCTGTGGAGGGAGGGGGCATTCACGCTCGTAATGTCCGAATGGATTCTCGCTGAGTTGGAGCGCGTCCTTGGCTCGACGAAGATTCAGCGGATGCGCCCGAAATCGCTCGCGAAGATGGGTGCGTTCATCGAAGAAATCAGATCGGCTTCGCTGATGATCGCGTTGGATAGCGCGCCCGATCTTGTGCTCGCGGACACGAATGATTTGCCGGTTGTGGCGACAGCGCAGAATGGTGCGGCCGTGTTCTTGGTGACAGGTGATGCGGCGATCCTCGAAGTGAAGCAATTCGAGGGTACCTTCTTTGTCGGCGTGAGCGAGTTCGTCACGCTGATGGAGGTCGAACGCGAACACGCCGCGATTCGATCCCGCGCCCAGTTCACCGGAGACTCCGATGAATAGATCAGATGACGAAAGTAAGTTGGTGCGATGGAGAAGCGCTGAACTCCAACTCTCCGCAGATTCTCTTCCTATCGCCCCGGCCGGGCGGCGGCTGACCGCGCAGGAGTTTCAGACTCTGGCCGACGTGCCGGCGTCGCACGAATGGCTGGCGAACATCGACAACCCGAGGACCCGGCGTGCGTACAAGATCGACGTGGATGAGTTCGTCCGGTTCGCCGGCATCGTACGCCCGGACGAATTACGGTTGGTGATGCGCGCGCACGTGATCGCATGGCGGAAGACGATGGAATCGCGCGGGCTCTCGCCCGCGTCGATCCGCAGAAAACTATCGGCGTTGTCCTCGCTGTTCGACCACCTGTGCGAGTCGAACGCGGTTTCGCACAACCCGGTGACGGGGGTGAAGCGGCCTCCGATCGAGAACGCGAACGAGGGGAAGACGCCCGCCATCAGCGACGACCAGGCGCGGCGGCTGCTCGCGGCGCCGAGGGGCGACGGGCTCAAGGCCAAGCGCGACCGCGCGATCCTCGCGGTGCTGTTGTATCACGGCCTTCGGCGGGAGGAATTGTGCACGCTAACAGTAGGCGACTTGCAACATCGGCGCGGGATCCTGCATCTGCGGGTCATAGGTAAGGGCGGGAAGGTACGCTACATCCCGGTTCATCATCGCGCGATCACGCTGATCGACGAGTACCTCGAATCAAGCGGCCATCGCGCGGACTTAGCAGGTGCTCTGTTTCGCGGAGTGGGCCAGCGGCGGCGCGAAGAGAATCGTCGCCTTCATCCTGAATCTCTTCGGCGACACGTCGTGCAACTGCACGCCCGCCGCGTCGGCATCGACTTGCCCGGACTCTGCGTTCATTCGCTACGCGCGACAGCGGCGACGAACGCACTGGAGCACAACGCCGACATCGCGAAAGTGCAAGAATGGTTGGGTCATGCCAACGTCAGCACGACCCGACTCTACGATCGTCGGCGAAGCAGAGCGGAAGACTCGCCGACTTTTAAAGTAGCATACTGACACGCCTTACTCACTTTTCGCCGGTGTCATCCTGCGTCGGAGACGTTGGGCCGTTCGTCTTGCAGCTCTCGATTCCGGAGTCTCGCGCTTGCGCAGACGAGTACATTTCGCTGGCACCAATTACCTGACCGTTTGCCGCTTTAAGCACGAAGTAAGGCTTCCCGTCAGTCGACGTAAGTCGGGCATACCTAACGTCGTAGGGCGAGTTTTCCTTGCATGAGGTGATGCCGCCGAAGGCAGCTCCCTTTGTCGTGTACATCTCACTTAGGAGGATCCGTTCGCCATTACCAGCTCGCAGTGTCCAAAAGTACTGATTGTTTGCAGCCTTTGAGAGGTGATACTTCCCCATGTCTGATACTCCATTCCTGACTCGGTGGTCGCCCGAGTCGTGCTACACTGACCCGATTCGACATGATCACTCGTTAGTCGGGAAAGGCAGCGCAAACGCTGTTCCAATCATTCTTTCAATCCCGTAACTCGTGACGATTCCAATCGACTCAAATCGCTGCGCTGCCACGCAAAATGGGCTCTCCCATCGAACTGGCCAAGTAGTACATCGCATCGGTCTGACTACAGTTGGAATCTCGTGGCGACTTTGGAGCCCCAATTCGGAAGAGAGGCCGAACGGCCTCGTCACCGGCAAAAGTACATGTGGGACTGAAGGCCCTGCCGCTATATGCTCAGGCTTTTGCGTGCGCTGTCGTTCTCGTAGGGAAAGCGGACCGATTGGGAGCACGTGTCACCGCCCCACGAGGCGACAGGCAGATAACCGTCCTGCTTGCACCTGCGGGTTATGGGCAAGGGAGGCAAAGTGCGCTACATCCCCATGAACCATCGCACGATCGCGTTGATCGACGCGTTTCTCGAATCGAGAGGGCATCGGGGGGACCTGACCGGAGCCCTATTTCGCGGAGTCGGCCTGCGCCTCCGCGCGGAGAGCCATCGGCTCCATCCCGTATCCGTCCGACGCCACGTCGTGCAGCTCCATGCTGGGAACGCCGGGATCGACATGCCCGGAATTTGCGTCCACTCGCTGCGAGCCGCTGTCGCAACCAACGCCCTCGAACACGACGCCGACATCGCCAAAGTCCAGGAATGGCTCGGCCACGCCAATGCCAGCACCGCGCGGCTTTATGACCGCAGGCGAAGCAGACCGGAGGACTCGCCGACGTTTCGGGTGGAGTATTGAGTTCTGCCCCTTCGCCGTCGGCGGGAAAAACTGGCTCTTCGTCGGCAGCCCCCGCAAAGGCCGCGAAGCTACCAAGTTCTTCGCCATCCTCGAGTCGTGCCGCCGCTCCAGCCACAACACGTTCGAGTATGTCAGCGATATCCTCGTGCGCATCGGACAACACCCCGTCAACCAACTCGACCAACTCCTGCCCGACCGCTGGCAACCCGCGCCGCGAACCGCCTGATCAAGACCACAAAACTCGAGCTGCGGAAAAAACCCGGCAAGACCAAGGGAGAGACATGGAGTTGGGAAGACGGGTACCCAGAAACAGTCTCCGAACCGAGAAGAGATACTCGGCACAGAAAATAACCTAATGCACTACTCATTCAAGGAGCGGCTCGCAATGTAGGCTTCAGCGATCAGTCGAACCCTGTCCAGTGCTTCCCCCCTCAGCGCTCGCCTGAGAAGCTTGCATCAGAACCGGCCTCGGACAATCATAGTACCATACGACTCCGCCTCTGTTGACAATAAAGTGATACTCTTTATCGCCCTTGTGCCACCTTCCATGTCCGGGTGGCAGTTTAGCTCCCATATCCTCAAAACCGAAATCTTGGAATGAAGACATGACAACTCTATCAGGAAAACGAACTGCGATCGTCATGTCTTCGTGCATAAGACGTCCGCTGATGCCCGTAGATTTAACTCTCACTGTTGAATGAGGAGGGATGCTCAATTCTAGTGATGCTGAAGTACTTGGAGTTCTCCAGCTCACCAAAGCCAAATCGCTTGTCTGATTCTGAACCCGCATGTATCTTGGCCAATAACAGCCAGCCAGCATGATCGTGATCGCCACATTAAAACAAAGACCAAACACCCGTGTCGGCGTAGTCATCCGCTGCCCTTTCCATGGCACCACTGCCACCGAGAAGATATATTGGGCCTGTAAGTGGCCCGAGAACTTCATACTGCCTTGTATGCCCGCGTTCATGGTCACCCACGGTAGCGTTGGGATCCGCAGGTACATCGTCGTATCTTTCTGTCGGTGTATCCGGCCCTTGATCCGACGAATAGATGGTCGCATTTCCTAAAGTGTAGGGGCGATTTGCAAATGGATTCTTTTCAAATTGAATCGCGTTATTGCCGAATGAAATTGTGGGGTCCTCTGGGTTCCCGTCTATGTAGCCGTAACCGGTACCCACGAGTCCAATCGTGGTCCCTACGACGGTGTTTGGAAGGGTCCAGACCTTGCCTACGATCCCACCGATTTGTCTCCAAAGAGTTCCAAATGGGTCAACGAACATTTGTGGCATTTGGAGCGCAAAACCGTAACGATGCTCGAACATCGGTTGCCATGGAGCAGAACTCATGAAGATTCCAAGCTCAGGGGAATACCATCTTTGGTACATGTAGACCAAGCCGATATCGTCGTCGAATTCCTTGGTGTTGTGATGCCATCCGCCGCTGTCTCCGCCGTTCAGGCCGTTCTGCCACGTGTCGAGAGTGCTGCCGAATGCATCGAAGTGATGGGTCTGGGCCAGAGCGCCTGTGTCGTCCGTCTCGCACATGACCGTTCCGACTTGATTGTAGTGAAACCAACGATCAGAGACGGCGTAGGTCGACGGATTGGTTGATCTGTTTCGCAGGATATGCCCGATCACGCCCGGACTGAGGGTGTTATGCTCCGTGGTCATAGAGTTCGAGAATGACAAATCATCCATATACATCGGATAAGATGAGTTTCCTGTCCAAGCGGCGCAACCGAGAACACGTACGAGACTCTCAGAGGGCCATTGCGTCTTCAGATCAGCTTCGATGTTGCGCTCAATCCTAGTCCACTTGTCCAGGTAATCTTGATCGGTCCCACCGAGCTGGATATAGAGAATGTTGCCGATGACAAACGGAGCGCCGGTAGATGCACGGTATTGAATGGCACGGCGGGCTGAGTTCGTCTCAATATAAAGCGATACTTCGCTTGCGTACGTCGTCGCCTTGGCCCAACACGAAAATGTCTTCTTTCCAGTGATGTTCCATCCATTGTCGGGAGAAGCGACCCAGAAACCTGTCCCATGCGAACTCCAGCTCGTGAATTCGTACACATCAGAGCGCCTATCTGCATCGGCCACGATATTCACGTAAGGATCACTCCATCCCGTGGGAGTTCCTTCGCTGCCATCCAACTTCAGGGTCCTCCCGAAGGCGGAATTTGCATGCGCTCCCGAGACGGACTGTTTCTTCACTTCTTCTGTAAGTCCCTTGAAGAATGAGCGCTCGCGAAGGATGACGGGAGAATAGTCATAGGTTGCCCAGGGGCCGCGCTTGAGGACTCTCTGTCCCCATGCGTTGTAATTATATTCCACATTGGTCGATGTCACGTCCATTCCGTCGGTATCAATCTTGACAACCTGATACATCCGGTTGTCATCATCCCAGGCATACTGATGCTCGCGTGAGATGCCGTCATCCCATTCCCTACCGGTCATGTTCCCCTTGTCGTCGTAGGTGAAGTCCATATTGCCAGTGTCAGCGCTCCCGACGGCGAGGTATCCGTCGTTCGAGGACATTTGGTTTCGGTCGCCGTAAGTATATGCGGTAGTAACGGGTGACGTTGCATCGTTGTCTTGCTCCATGATAGTACGATTGCCGGCATCGTCGTAAGCATAGGCTCGATTTGACTTGGTCGTCGCACCGCTTGTTCTAAACCTTGAAAGAATTAGGCGATTTGCCTGATCATAATTATAGGTCTGGTGGTAGTAGTCGCCGCCATCCTTTCTCCACATGTCCTCGATCCGCCCGACGTTATCGTACGCCAATTGGATGTAGTCGATTTCTGCAGCCGATGAATTATCCGCCGCGATCTCGGTCATTCGACCAAGCGAATCAAACTCGAATCGCTGGACAGCATCGTTGGAGTACGTGATTTGCTTGGGGGCGCTGTAGGGGGAAGTCGTATCCATCGCGTCGGGATACGTGAACGAAGTGATACCTCCGTAAGCGTCTTGGATTTCGTCAATGCGACCTCCGCCCCCAGTAAGGGAGTACTCGGTGATGTTTCCATCGACATCCCGATAGGCAATAACTCGTCCATACGCATCGCGGAAATACTCATGCCAGTATCCACCATCATCGGGATGGGTAACTTTATTCAGGTACCCTTTGATTGAGTCGTATGCGTAGGTGTAAGTGTCATTACCGATGTCAACACGAGAATCCGAGATCGAGGTCACTCTCGATGCTCGATCGTACTCGATTTCAATGACTGGGCTGCCTGTCAGCGTGGATGATGAAAGGTAGTATTTTTCGATCGGCTTCCCTTGGTAATCGTAGGTTACGTGATGATAGCGCCCCGCCTGATCTTTCTTATATGCGATTGAAGATGCAGCGGCAGAGTAGTCTGAAGTGCCTTCGTCGACATAAGCGAACTCCGTAATCTCTCCGTCCGCATCCGTGATTTTTGTCACACGACCAAAGTGGTCGTATTTGTAGGCGGTCTCCAAACCTCGGCCGTCGGAAAACTCAATCAGCCTATCCAAGGCATCATAGATGAAGGATTCCGTCTCGCTCTCTGCATTTGTTCGCGATTCCATTCGCCCGCGGGCATCGTATGTTATTGTATAATCGTCGCCGTTTTGCGGTTCAACTGTGCTCACTCTCCGGTTTCCATTATACGTATATGCCGTGACTTCGGCGAGTCCATTCTCCACGGAAACAAGCCTTGGAGGCATGTAGTAGTTCGAGTTTCCAGTCGAGAAAGAGTCGGAGTATGTGTATTCAGTGGGATCGAGATGGCGCCACGTTTCGGTGAGTGGAAGCCCCCAGTCGTTGTAGGTGTACTCTACAAAATTCCCGTCTGGGAGAGTGATCTTGGACGGCAAACCTCGGTTTGCATCCTCGTCGGTATCGTCGTATTCAAAAGTGGTCACGCCATTTGGTGTCGTGATTGTTTCGAGGAGCCCTTCTTCCGAACCGCTGTCGTAATAAACAAAGTCCTTGAAGTTTCCGCTTGAGTAATCAAGACTGACTACGCGGCCCTCGTCTACGTCTCCCGATGTGTAGGTCCCGTAAGTGATTCCGATTCCTTGCCCATAGTAATTCGTGATGATGCCGGGGAAGTTCGTATAGGATGTGCCGTAGAAGATCGTCGTTTGATCGTAGTTCGTTCCGTCTGTGTAGCGCTTCTCAGTTAGTAGGTTGTACTTACTGAGGTGCTCCCCCGAGGATGTATCGTAGGTCCGCTCCCAGAGAGGGACCTCGCTCATCCCTGGATTGGCGACTTGCTTGTGGTAAAGCAAAGTGCCCGAGATCAGGTCTGTCCTAGTTTCGATATGCTGGGCGGCAGCTCCAGTGTATTCCATGTCCGTGAGGATGTAATTTCCTGCCTGTACGATTGCCGTGGTTGTTGCGGGATCTCCACCTAAATTATAGACGAAATCAATTTCGTCGTCGTCGATCTCGTGGGTGAGCTGCCACTTGTTTGTCGTTTCGTCTGGATCGTATGAGTAGATCGCCTCGACTTCCCCCTCATCTGGATTCTCCTCGTGTCCACTCATGCGGTACTTAAGCACCATCTCATTTCCGGTGTTATCGGTCCGAAAATGTTCGACGAGCGCCAGGCTGTAGAACCAGCCGGTGCGTTCGAGAAATCGGTGACCGGAGGCATCCGCGTGACTATCAAGGTACTCGTCAAATGGCGCGGGGTATTCCCCATGCTGCGAGGATCCATATGTGTATTGGATGTAATTGTCTTCTGTGCTCTGGCTGTACCGTGTTGTTGCTAGGTACCCGTCGACATTGTAGGTGTAGAAAACAAAATCACTCGCGAATGTTGAGGGGGAACTCCCATTGAGCGTTCCCTTCAACGTCGCTTTCGAAACATTGCCAGTCGTTCCGTCGTACGTGAATTCGACATACCTGTCGTCTGTGTCGGGGGCGTGAATGCGGAGCAGTTTTCCCGTTCCGCTGTCGTGATCGAATGTTAAATGGTCGTCGATTCCTGCGGTAAACCGGTTTGCTTCGTATTTCTCGATCTTACCGCCTGAATCGTAAGTGAACCGCTCCCCCGCCGCCGTATCGACGATGTACTTGCCCCCAGATTCGGTCAATCTGGCGGGGCTATACTGGGAAAGGTCGGTTTCGAAGACAGTGTTCGTGGGGGAATTTGTTGACTGCAGGTAAACTTCCTGACCTTCGGGTGAAATCCAGTACGAATAGGCCGGATTTCCGCCAAGCACCGTTACGCGTGTCTCCCATCGATACCACCAACCTTCGTCAAACATGAGATCTGCCGCTGAAACGCCGCGATATTCCGCTGCGTCGTAGAGACGATCGACTACGATGGGCACGCCGAACTTTGTTTTTAGCACCATGTCGACTTCGTGGCGGAACGGCTTTCGAGTCGCAAGGTCGACCGGGTCGGCGACGATTGCGCCGGCTCCGGATTGCGTCATGGGCCCCATCGCGAGGGAAGCGGCGCTCTGCTCGGGAGATCCCAAGCTGATCCCATCACCGGCGTTTGAGCTGGAGGGAGGCGATTGCATGCCGGACCTTTGCGGATCACCCAACGCTGCAAATCCCGAAACGCTCAAATAGGACAAGCTTGCGACGAGAACTAAGCGTGTGACGATTGTTGCGATAGAGGAGGGTGATTTGAAGTTCATCGTGACGCCCCCGTAGCTGGGGTATTCGAGCGCGCAACGCTGCTTGAGCCAGAAATCTTGGAAAGGTGATCTAGCTTTTTCTGTGCGGTGGCTCGCCAATGAGGATCTTCGGCAAATGCGACCAGCATATCTTCAAGACGCGTTCGGGCTGCGTCGTAGTCGCGAGCGACGATGAGGACTTCTGCTTCCGCCATCCGAGCTTGAGCGTTCCTGTCGTCGAGAGAGTTAGATGCCGACGCTAAGGCGAAAGCGGCGCGCGCTGAGGCCAATTGTCCCTCGTGCATGTAGTACTGCCCATGCCAGTAGGCGACCTCATCACTCGTCGCGACGGAAACACCGGACTCAGGGCCTGCGAGCGCATCGACCTCATCTAGCAATTCACCATTGAGCCGAAAGTAGGCCAAGCGAGCCGCCAACTGGATAAATGGCTCCCGCGCAGATTCGTCGAGGCCGGACGCGAACTGTCCAACGCCGGTGGACTCAATCTGATCGTAGACCTTGCTCGCGACGAAGTAGGAGAGTGCGTCTCGCCCTTTCATGCCTTGATAATAGTCCATGATACGGCGCAACTCAGCGCAGGAGTCGGCGTCAACGTCGCCATTCAAGCCTCGCCGGAGGCTTTCTGTGCGCGCCGACCACTCGTCTCGCTGAAGTGTTTGCGTAAGTTCGTTTCGCAAGGCCTCGATCTGCTCGTAGGAGCGAGCGTCCAGGAGGACCGAACTCACGCGCTGGTACTCAGCCCGCGTCCAGAGTGCGGACAACCCCGCGCGACTCTTGACTTCTTCGGCAAGCCGCGCACGTCCGCGAAGGCAACCTGGGGTCCGCATCGACTGATCGTCGAACGCGAGCAGCGCCTTCTCCAGCTTCGTGTCGCTCGTCTCGCTGAGTAGTTCAGTCGCGAGATTGCGTTTTGAGACATGGTACCCGACCGCGGTCGAGAGTTCTATCACGTAGGCGCGGGGGTTGAATTCTTCCGTCGACGCGTGAATTTGCTCAAGCACGCGAACCTGCCAGTCGACGACCGGCTGGATCATGCCTTGCCGCTCTGACTCTTGGAGCGTCAGGTACTGGGGAAAATTTTCTTCGAGGGAGACCGGCGTTGAAATGTCCGCATTGGTAGAGGAGATGATTGCAAGCGCGAAGGCGAAGACGAGGAAAGTACGCATATGGAAAAACCTGCCCGGTTCGTAGAGTTACGCCCAAAATGCGAATCCACGGCCCCGAGTCAACCCGAAAAGGCGCCCTTGCTTTCTTTTCGGCGCCTCTTTGCGAGGAGCGGCCGCATTCCTCTTCCCTGCGACAGCCGCTCCGCCAATCTTGGAGGGCGTGCGGCGATCACAGGAAGACGGGGTTAAGTGGGAGCTTCGGGCATGAGGCGAAAGGGGAGGGGTGATTCACCCCGAGGGGTTCGCCTACCGGATTGCAGACTTCAGGGTGCCCCCCCTCATCAAGGGTAGCACTTTGCTGGCAACTTCAGGCCCAAGACCGAATACGAGAGTCACCATCACCACTGCAAGAATCAGCTGGATCGAGACTTTTTCCGAAATTTGCAAAGAAAAACCGGTAGCAGGGCGCTCCCTGCGTTTGCTTGATCGAGTGCTCATGGCACACATCTCCTAGGACGTTTGAATGTCGAAGGTAACAGCGCCGAGACTTGGTTTGATATGCCCTAGGAGTTTGTTGGTTGCCGTGGATTGTTTTAGCCCAAGTATTTTTGTGGCTCTGCCCGATGTGGGTTCTGGCCTTTAGGTAGCTGGTGGGCGTTTTTTTGATTTTGGCTAGAATTTGTTTGTTTTGTGGCGTTTTGTTGGGTGGGGGTGGGTGACGCTAGCTACTCTTCGAGAGATTGGATGTGCCGCGGTTCCTGCTCTTTGCAATCCTAAAGTGACGTGGCTGCCAGATTTTCGCTCGTCTCAAACTACGAGTCGCTCCCAATCCTCGAATTGCTCGGCCTGCGCACTGCCAGCCACCCATCACGCCCACGAGACAATCATCCGGTCGCCATTGCGTGCCCTGTGCGCACCCGTCTGTGCCGGTCTGTCCGGAATCTCCAGACCTCGATTCGCTTACCGTCGGTTCGGCACGGCGAGAGCGGCTCGGCACAACAGCCGCCTCGCTCGCACACGCCTTGCTTGCCGAACCCACGCCGCTCACCTCGGCTAGTATTCCGGCCAAAACGCCCGTCACGCCAGCTGCGCAACCGGCACTTCATCAGCGAGCGACCGGCTGATAGACTCGCGGCGCTTGCGGGACAGTCGGCGGGAAGTCGCAGGGATGCGGACGAGCTATGCTCGGCTGTGTTGGTGGACGCTGGCGCGTCGGGTCAGCGATGCCATTCGTAGTCGGACGACCAGACGCCGTCGAGCGTCGCGTCGTACCACATGCACTGGCCGATGAGAGTCTTCGAATCCGCCATGACTTTGAGGACGAAGGTCCCCGTGCCGGCGAGGACTTGCGCGTCCTGGCGCGCGAAGGTGCCGAAGAAGACGTTTCGCTTGATGGTGCCGCGAAAGTGAAACACGTCGGCGGGGTGTCCTTGAACGTGACCTGATCCGGAAATGTGACGCCCGAATTGAACGAGTGAGGCATCGACCGCGAGGCGCTTCGTGCCTCTGCCTTTCGTCGGGTTGTTGAAGTCAGCGACCCAGTGCCCGGCGAGGCGCGGCACGTCGGGGAGTAGTTCGCACGCCCATCGCGCGATGCGTGCACGAAACGAGGGCCACGCAGCGCGAGCGACGAGTTCCAGCAAAAGCACGAGGATTTCGTTGAGGCGCATCGACCACTCCCGGGGTTCCATCGAGAGTAATCTATCACGAATTCTTCGCGCCTGAAATGTTGCCGAGCACAACTTTTTGCGAGCGAGTTGCGGTTAGATATCGGCCTCCTTGAGCAGCTTCCACGCTTTCGTATCGAGGCCCTCAGCAACTCGGGCGAGGCTGAGGATCGTGACGTTTCGTTCGGCGCGTTCGATTCCGCCGATGTAGTTGACGTGGAGTTTCGTGCGGGCGGCCAACTCCATTTGCGAGATTCCCAGCTTCATTCGTGCGCTGCGAATGACCGCGCCCAGTGCGGGCATGGATGCAGGTCGGTGCTTTCCTGTCGGCATGCGCGTTCTCCGCGAGTGGATTTCGGAGAACACTTATAGTGTGTGCGATTGCCCTTGCCGGAACAACACTATGAGTGTGATCGTTCGCGCGCCCGAGGTGCACGCGACTTCGCACCGACTCACGCCGGGCCGAGGTGGAATCCCATGGCGCACACTTTTTCTCAGCTCCTAGCGCGTCTTCGCGAGTTCATTGAGGGCAGTCGCGACGCGTTCGTTTCATGCTCGCTTCCCGATGCCGAATTGCGCCTGCCGATCTGTGCGCTTGGAACGGCGATAGGAAGAGAGTACGTGGGTGTTCACTCAACCGATGATGCGCCCGCAGCGAGTGTACGCGCGCCGATCATGCACGCGAACGAGCCGCGCGAACCAATCCTACGTCCGTTTCTGGAGGCAGATGCAAATGCCGCGGCAGACCTGATCGCGCGGGCGATGAATGCAGACGAGGGCGCCTACGCCGAGAAGACCTTCCGGGAGTACTTCGCCTCGCGCGCTAACGCGATCGACGACGGTCGCGAACTATTCGTCCTGGCCGACGGAGACAAGATCATCGGCATCACCGGCCTGCATCACTACGTCTGGGGACCGCCGACGAACGTCTGGCTCTCTTGGTTCGCCGTGGAGCCCGATGTCCACGGCCGCGGGCTCGGCACCAGGTTGATGGCCGCCACGCTGGAGCTTGCTCGCGAACGCGGATTCACTCAGCTCTTCATCGAGACCTACTCATCGCCGACGTTCGAGAAGGCGCGAGCGTTCTATGCCGCGCGAGGCTTCGAGCAAGTGGGGGGCATTCGAGGATACATGCCCGATGGCTCGGAGATGGTCGTTTTTCGGCGAGCCGTGTCGCCGTAGGCGTGTCCCGGCCAGTCACTCAGGATCGACGCTTGCGTAGGGGAAGCGACTATCGCGACGACTTCGCCGGTGCGCTCTTCAGCCGGTGCGAAACCGCCCCACCGGAGAACTGACCAAACGCATACCCGCTGATTCCGTTTACCGCGACATGGTGAGGCCCCACGCCCGCGCCGCCGGCATCGACGTGCCCGGCTTCTGTGTCCACCCGCTCCGGGCGACGGCGGCAACGAACGCGCTGGAGCACGAAGCCGACATCGCCAAAGTTCGGGAGTGGCTCGGTCATCCGAACGTCAGCACGACGCGCCTCCACGACCGCCGCCGGAGCGGGCCAGAGGATTCGCCGACGTTTAGGGTAGAGTACTGAGACCGGGTTTGAAGTTTGAAACATCAGCTTGAGCTGGTGCGATGTTCATTGATGGATCGAGCTTTGTCCACTCTTCCTTCATCGTGGCGATCTTCCGTGCCAAGAGATCGGCAAGCTCATGCTTCTCCCACGCTAGAGTACGCCCGCCTACATTTCGGCGGGTACTCTGAAGAACCCATGAAAGCATCTCATCAGCAGGGCTTAGTCCGTCCTTGTTCTTATCATGCACACTGCGTATGAGGTGACTTCGCGTTTGGAAGATCAGGGGACGCAAGTCGGAGTCTGGATTGCACTTCAGCTCTCTCAGAATCACATGGCCCGAAGGTCGCGTAATGAGTCCCCAATCATCTGAAGTTGGCTGGAGTTGTGAACGACGTTCATGATAGCCAATATCCTCATAGAGTCCAAGAAGCGTTCCCGAGTCGCTCTTTTTGGCCACCATAAAAAACTTCCATTTGTCGTCCTCTATCAGCGTCCCCCGGACCCAATAGCTAACCTGTACTCTACTTTCGGTCTCTACAAAAAAGTCTTCGTCGCTTTCCTCAAAATCCACCTCTGCGTCCGAGTCGAAGAAGCACCTGCCATCGACGACGGAAGAGCCACAAACGCAAATCGTGACTGGACCAAAGCCCGCTGCTGCCCCCCCCTCGTTGTCGTTTAGTAAGCCAGTGTGCCATGACCATCCATAAAACATTCGAATCGGTTTTCGGCCTCCCAAAGGGTCTTCCATCGCAATCCTACTCCCTCTCCCGGTCGCCCCTCCAGTTAGGATCAGGAGAGGATCGACCTTTGGGACCTCCGCCCCTCCCTTAGCGGTGAAGAGCAGTTCGTTGAGGCGATCTCGATTGCGACGTAGTTCCGCAATCACTTGCGAAGGCGTTCGCGGCTGGATTGCCTGAATCGCGATCCACTCAGACAGCGCACTTTGACCAACTGCAGTATCCGTTCCAGCTGCGGAAAGCCCCAACGCCGATGCAATGCGACGAAGTTCAGCCCATTCCTCCAATGTCAGCATCGGTTGCACGAGACTTCCGCGTGCCTCGGTTACCTGCTCATGCGGTTGAGCGCCAAAGGCGAGTGCGTTCAACAAGGGACCGATTGGGGCGAGGGTCGCCTGCCGAATCGTGATCCACTCGACTATGGCAGTCCGTGCACGATGGGCTGGCGTAGCCAACCAGCCGAGCTCGCGTGCGCCGAACAGGCGAGTCAGTTCCTCGTCCAAGGACGGGGGCACGCGAAGCTTTAGCGGGAACTTTGATTTCATAGAACTTAGAGTATCACAGTGCGCTGCTCGTGTAAACCCCAAGAGTCCCTGCCCTGATCTTGTGGGTCAATGGAATTCGAGAAAGATAGCCACTGGGGCAAAAAAGACGCATAATAATGCCCCGTGTGTATTTTTCCCTTGCGGCTCGGGGGGGGGCCGAGGAGAGGCTCCCCCTGGCGTCGATACGACGGTCAGCGCGCGACCGGCGACTTGACGCGCAGAGAGTACCCAAGCGGAAGGAGCCTCCGATGCCGTTCCAGCACACTCACATCACCTGCGACGGTTGCGGGATGATCCAGTCTGCTTTTTGGAATCCCGTTCAGCCCCCTAGCTGCCCCCGTTCGTCGCGTGTTTGCCGCTTGTGCGGCGGGCTTCTTCGCGAACCGGGTGGCGACTCTGCGCCACCGCACGACGATCCCGAACCGCCTACGACCCTTCCCCCGCAGGACTCCCCGAACCCGACCTAGACACGCCCTCGCGCGCCTTGCGCGCGAGTCGCCACAACATCCTCACACTGGTTGCGCCAACGGCCACACGTGAGGCGACAAGAAACAGAGCCGCAGGGTGCTCGGTTCGGCACTTAAGAAGGCGCGGAGTCCGGAATCCCGCGGCAAGCCGCGTCAGGCGACCCCCGCCCCCTGCACAACCCTACGAGCAGGCTCCCTTGGAGGTGCCCCATGAGCAAGCGGTTCAAGGACCGCAACGACGAAAGTGAACTTAAGGTCAGGCAGAACGGTGGCAAGATCCAGTACGACCGGATCGAACTTACTGGCCAGCGCCACGACCATGAGTTCGTCACCGTGAACACGAATCGCGGTACGACCAGCGAGGGCGTTGCTCTCGCACACTATGAGCGTCCGAAGCCATGCCCGCACTGTGGCGGGTATCACTAAGCCAAGAAATGTCGACCGATAGCTGCAATTGTCCCCGGCCGGGTGCACTGGCCGGGGACTTCTTGTTTCTGGTGGTTTCGACGAGGAGCAAGGCTCTGATTCAATGTTTGACCATCCTAGGGAGGGCATTCGCAAGCGCACGAGGCGTCGTCACGACTTGGCTAAACTCGGATCGATCCCCCGGGCGTTCGCGCAGCAACTCACTCGCACAGTACTACCGTTCTCTCGACATGCCTTTCTCCTTGCAAGGAGCCTACACGATTTCGCCGATGCGTTCAACATCCCATCGCGCCGCCGCGTCTCGATTCGGCGACCGGCGCAACGCGCCCGCCAGCGCTTCGCGCGGATCATGCGCCTTGCGATGCCGCGCCTCTCTCGCCGCGCGTGCGTTCCTCCGTTTCGTGTCGCGGAATGGAACCTCTCGCGAGCATCCCGCTCGCCGAAACAAAAGGAGGAACTCGCGATGGGAAATGTGACTTCAACAAATCGACCAATGTGCTATACGGCTCCTTCCAACGAAGGAGACGCCATGACCGACACACCGAAAACCGACGGCTTGCTGAGGCCCTACGCCATCATCACCGACAAGATTTGCGCGATGCTGAGCCAGGGAGTGATCCCGTGGCGCAAGCCGTGGAACGTTGAGAACGCAGATCCCGTCAGCCTCGCCAGCGGCAAGCAATACCGCGGCGTGAACATCTTCATGCTGGAGACATCGGCGGCGATGAGCGGCTACCGGTCGCGCCATTGGGTCACCTTCAAGCAGGCGCTTGAACGCGGCGGAAACGTCCGAAAGGGCGAGCAGGCGACGCCGGTTGTCTTTTGGAAGATCCTCGAAAAACACGGCGATAGGAAAGGAGGCGACGGCGGCGATGACGACCAATCTGCCGAACCGAATGGCCGCAATATCCCGATCCTGAAGCACTTCAATCTCTTCAACGTCGAACAGTGCGACGGCCTAGAATACCCGACGCCGCAGCCCGCGACAGAGCGCCCGTTCGATCCCATCATCGCGTGCGAGCAGATCGTCCAAACGATGCCTCGACAGCCGACGATTGTGCACAGAGGAAACCGCGCGTGCTACATGCCGGCGAAAGACGAAGTCCACATGCCGCCGCGCGAACAATTCATCGGCGCAGAAGAGTACTACTCCACGCTGTTCCACGAGTTGATCCACTCGACCGGCCACGAATCGCGCCTCAATCGCGCAGAGATCGCCAAGCCCAGTGGCTTCGGTTCTGACCCTTACGCTCGCGAGGAACTCGTCGCAGAAATGGGAGCGACATTCCTCTGCAGCCGCGCACGCATCGAGCAGGAGACGCTCGCCAACTCCGCATCCTATATCCAGAACTGGATCGGCAAGCTCCGCAGCGACCCGAAGCTCGTGGTGCTCGCGGCAGCGTCAGCTCAGAAGGCGACGGATTACATCCTCGCGGAGCAGTACCAGGAGCGCCCTGCATCGACTCCGGTGCCCCCGGGAGTCGCGCAGGAAGCGATTCACGCACGGGGTTCGCGGTGATTTCCGCGCGCACTCTGCGGCGACATTTCCCGGAACTCGCAGCAGGCGAGGCCGAACACATCGCAGCACAGTCCCGCAAGTCGGTAGACTCCGCTCTGCAGAGCTTCGAGAAGCTGCTCGACGGTTCCGGCATCGAGAGCATCGAGGTGGACGATTGGCTCGGGACCTACTGGCAGAACATCCGCGCGGTGTACGTCAACCGCGACGACATTTACCGCAAGACCCTGCTCTTCGATTCGGGGTCATCCCGCTTTCGCTGCACTTCTCCCGGCGATTTCGTCGAGTTGCTTGAGAGGCAAGGCACACGGGTGCGGTGAAATCGGGCCAGCTCACGGCTCAGTCCCCGGTCCTCTGCAGCTTGATTGGCGAGGCGCCCGCAATCCCCCCAAATTCATTCCTATCGCCCCGGCAGGAAGCCCGTCTGGCGTGGATCGCTTTGTCATTTGGTCAGGGTTCCCTTTCTCTGGTATGTTGTCTCCCGCGAAGGTGGGACGCTCGCTCGCCTGAAGCGTTCAAGAGGCTTCCGCCGTGCGAAGCACGGTCTCCCGAGAAGACCACTTGAGCGCGGCTCGGCGGCGTCCTTTGTCGCATCCGTCATCAACCAGAAAAGGAGAACAACATGACAGACAAAAAGAAACCGATCCAACGCGTCCAGTCCGGCCCCGTCACGGGAGCGATCTGGGAAAACCAGACGAAGGAGGGGGAGGCGTTCTTCTCCGCAACCTTCGAGCGCAGCTACAAGGACGGCGAGGAGTTCAAGAACTCGTCGAGCTATGGCCCGAACGACCTGGCGCACCTTACGGCGTGTAGCGTGAAGGCTTCGCTGGCAATCGACGCCCTGATCGCCGAGCGCGGCAAGGGTTCGCGATAGCCCGGACCGTCTTAGCCCCGCCGATCTTCGGGTCGGCGGGGTTTTCCATTTCATCCGCCAACACGTCCTCTTTTCCTATCGCCTAACGCGCTTGTTTTCGGTAGCTAGATCCAACACCACGAACGGGAGCATACATCATGGCGGACGAGAAGCCCTCCACGCACGCAGAAAAGGACTTCCATCGCCTGCTGGCGGAGTCGGAGCAGGCCCACGCATTCTCAGACAAGTTCTTTAGGGGCACCGGCGTGTTTCACCATGCCTCAATTCAGCGGGGTATAGAGGCCGACCGAGCGCTACTCGCGCATCCATTTCACGGGCAGTGGAAGCAGGCGGATCCAGCTTCGGCTCAGGTGCTGGAGTCCCGTGCGGCCCGCGACAGTGCGTGGCTTCAGAAGGAGCAAGGCCTTCAAAATGCGAAGGACGCGCGTCAGGCAGAGCTCCGGGACGGGTACAAGCAGGTCCACGGGAAAGAGCCTGGCAAGCAGTGGGGCGAGTAGCCACTCGGGACTTCCATACGGCCTCAGATCATGATATGATGGCGGTGGAGGGACCCCCACATGAAGCTCACAGATCAAGAACTCGACGGCATCGCCCGTCAGGACTTCGCAAGCCGATCCGTCTCCCTAGAGACCTTCCTCGCAAACCCGGCACCCTATCTGCAGATCGCGACCGAGCGTCGTCAGCCGGTCCATGTGTACAACGGCGGCAAGATCGTTTTCGTGATCGAGGACGGTCCGACGCACGAGAAGTGGATGCAGCGGTACTTCGAAGCGGAGAGCAAGCTCGGCAACCTCGACCCCATCCTAGAGGCTGGAATGAAGGAGCTTCAGTTCATCAAAGACCCGCACTGGAACGCCTAGCGCGATTCCCTTTCCTTCACTCCGACCGCAGTGATGAAGGGCTCTGATTCCGGCCCAAGGTCGTAGCGCTCGTCTTGCGCGTGGATGCACTCCACCCGTTGCAGCAGGAGGGCATAGTAGAGTGGGTCGAGCGTCCTCCCGACGATGGGCACCGTATGGCTGGAAAATCGGAGAGAGATCGAGGTGTGATCATACCGAGCGAGGATCATGTAGGAGTACCGGTCGCGATATTGAGTTACCTTCAAGCAGGCACTTGAACGCGGCGGCCACGTCCGCGAGGGCGAGCAAGCACGGCTGGTCGCCTTCTGGAAGATCTCCGAAAGGCATGGCGCTAGGCAGGGAAGCGACGGCGACGATGACGACGGCGCAGAGCAGAGCCGGATGAGTGGGAGATTCCGATTCTGAAGCACTACAGCTTCTTCAACGTCGAGCAGTGCGATGACATCGAGTACCCGGCCCCGAAGCCCGCGACGGAGCGGCCCTTCGATCCGATCGCGGCGTGCGAGCAGATCGTCCAGGCAATGCCACGGCCACCGATGATCCAGCACCGTGGTAACCGCGCGTGCAACATGCCGCTCCGGGACGAGGTCCAAATGCCGCCGCGCGAACAGTTCATCGGCGCGGGAGAATATTGCCTCACGGTATTCCACGAACTTTTCCATCCGATCGGCCACGAATCGCGGCTCAAACGCGCGGAGATCGCGAAGCCATCGGGATTTGGCACCGACCCGCATGCGCGCGAAGAACTTGTCGCGGAGATGCGAGCGACCTTCCTCTGCGGACGCGCGCGCATCGAGCAGGGGACACTCGCCAATACTGCGGCCTACATCCAGAACTGGATCGGCAAGCTCCGCAGCGATCCCAAGCTGGTGGTGCTTGCGGCAGCGTCAGCTCACAGAGCGGCGGATCTTGTCCTAGCAGAGAACCAAGGCGACCGAGAATCGACGGAAGCAGCAATCGTGAACGTAGCGGTAGCGAGAACTCCCTGTGCAAGACATTTGGATGAAAAGCTCGGAATTCGCGGTCGTAAGTAGGGGGCTATAGAGATTGCTATCGGTGCGTTCTGAAAAGATTTAGCTCGCAAGCACCTTGAACAAGCCTCTTGACAGATTTCGCATCACTCTGTTGGTTAATCATACTTGCTGTCGTACTCGATGTTACCGCAAGTGCGACTAAAATCGATCCATCAATCCGCCGCCCAGAACTGACACTTTCGCTGATCGCGCGATGAAGTAGCAGGTATATTGGAAAGGCCATGCTTATAGGAGATTGCGCAACATCCTCATATGGCACTTCCTCTAAGAGTCTCTGAGCCTCGCGCCTCGTTTCTTCGTTTAAATTCATTTTATCTCCTACAATGGCAACACGGTTTTTGCAAGCCCATATCCAATGACAATTATGGAAAGCCTTCCAGCCGATTTAAAAAACATCAGCATTATGCCATTCCACCGTCCCTTAATCAAGAAGTATTTTTCCTGCTGAAGGTCGATCCCAGGAAAAAAGACATCCACTGCGAACAGGAGAGGGTGAAATCGGTGCTCGGCCGGGGTGCTGCTCAAGGGAATGTGCAGACTATCTCCACCTTGCCAGAGCCAAGCCGCGAACAGAAGCACTAGTACACAGATAGTCGGCACTAGGTTCAGAGAGCCGTAACCATAGCCGATCGACCAACCGACGATCACACGCCAGATCCGCCGCCAAGAGAACGCGGGGGTTTGAGAAGTCAGTGTCTCCTCGCGAGCAAGTAAGACTTGGCGACTCGCGGCGGAGTAACCAGAGTTTGCAAGTATTGTCGCTGCCTGGGTGAAGCTTGTCTGAGGACTAGCCGGATCCAAGTGGATAAATTCCAAGACTTTGCCGGCGAGAGCATCGGTTCCCCATTTTTCCAAACTGAGGATATGGTCGTAGGTAAAGCCATCTAGATGTAGAGTCATAAATCCACCGAAAACGAATCTAGTGTCAAAATCAAATGTACCAGCATGGGTAGCCCTGAGATCGAGTACCGAATTCGGAGAGGGGAATTGAGGGTGGATAGATAGCGCATCAATGGAGGTAATCTTGCATCGATGGATCATCACGAGACTCTCCCCGGGAGTGCTGATGTCGCGGAGTTGAAGCCCACCAATTATACTGTCAAGCAAGACGATCCTTGGGCAAACAAGTGTAGGTTCATTCGGGATTCTCGAGCTATCTGCAGCACCCGCGATCAGCTGACCTTGAATCCTGCTCCCAATTATTCTCATCTCCGAATCGATTCTTGAGCGAGAGACAAGAAAGTCATTCGAACAATCAGAGTAGCTGAATCTCAACTTGCCTCCGACGGAGAGACCAGAAAGATCAAGGAGTTGGCCAACCTTAACCCCATCAAATTCGAAATCTCCAGTGACTCGAGGCATTGTTGGTGAGCCCAAAGTCAGTATCCCGCCTCCGATCGTGGAATTGCTAATGGAAAAACCTCCTTCCAAAAGTTGCATCCCAGATATCTCTAAGTTACCCGACAACGCGGATCGATTCATCTTGACGGATCCTGCTCGTACATTGCGAAGCCCTAGAGAACCGCACGTTAGACGTCCGACGAGTAAAGCGCCGGTAAACTGCGATGAAGTAAGGATGCATTCGCCTCCAATCGTAGCGCCCTCGAGAACGGCCGCTCCCTTCATCGATATCACCAAATCTTTCTCGATTCTAGCTCCATAGAGCTGAATTTGTGGTGTCACACACAAATCTAGTGACAACGAAAAAAGAGTCGCTTGTGCCAATAGGATCCGCCCTTGAAACTCACACTGGCGGAAGGTCAAGGGTTTAGAGATTCGAACTCCTCTGCAGTCCAAGTCGCCTAGAATCGTGTACCCCTTGATCGCGAGCCCGTTTCGTGGCCAGCTCTGGAGTGCATCCTCGGATGTCAATAACCATATGATTAGCAAGGCTCGGATCTTGCTCTCCTCGCCAGAACAGACGATGAATTCGGGGCTAACGGTTGTGATCGATTCTAACTCGCTCTTTCCTTCGGTAAAGCGCCGGAGTAGATCCAGCTCTGGAGGGCTGGGGGCAGATGCGCCTTGACGGGCAAGGAATTTGGAGAATACATCCCCAAGTGCCTGAGGCTCTGGCAACGCACATAGCATAGGACAACAAGAAATCATAAAGGCGAGGAGAGCAACAAATACCCGTAGATGGCGGAGTGCACTTGCGCGCACAGGGTGAGAGAAATCGACCAGTTGCGTATGAATCGACGAGAAGCGTTTCATGTGTCACCTCATTCAATCGCACAAAATCGTTGGTTTGCCACGTGAATCGTCTTCGACGGTACTTCGATACAATCTCTTCGCTGCGCCTGTCAAGGGCCAGTACGATTCCGCAGTCAACCGCACCACATTACGCTTCATCGAAGCCCGCTCCTAATAGAATTCCACGAGGGCCAACAAGGGGCGGAACAACGTCAACCTCCTACCGGCCAGATTTCGTATGGAGGAACAGTAGCGTTCGTTATGAGTTCCCTCCCGAATGAGCAGGTCCGCACGCGGGCCTGGGCGACCGTTCGTGACCCGCCCCTTTGGATCTGCCGCTCTTGCTATCATGCGTGGTTGATCACCCGGTTCCGTTCGGGATGACCCGACATGTCGGCGGTCGGGGCAACCTTCGGCTCGGGCACTAAGGCCGTAGGGCGCCTGCCCACACATTGCTGACAAACGCGAGAAAGACAAGCCTAGCGGAAATCCACAGAAACCTACGAAGGGAAAGATCCGAAGAGAAGGTAACTGCTGGAGCGGGGCGTTTTCCTCAACCTGCGCATACCACTAATGCTTTTTGGTATGGAGCCGTTGGAGGCCCAGAAGGGAGTCACACTACAATTCAAGTCGCCCCGGCGAGGATCCCTGTCTCCGGCGAGTTGGACTGCGTTGTCATTTTTTCACAGTCTCCCTTCTCTGATATCATGCCTACCACGAAGGTGGGACGCTCGCTCGCCTATCGCGTTCAAGGCATCCACACGTTTCCGCGCGCGGACCCTCGTGCGGAGCCTCCTTGAGCGCGGCGCTCGGCGTCCTTGATCGCTTAGGTCATCAACCAGAAAAGGAGAACTAGCATGACAGACAAAAAGAAACCGATCCAACGCGTCCAGTCCGGCCCCGTCACGGGAGCGATCTGGGAGAACCAGACGAAGGAAGGGGAGGCATTCTTCTCCGCAACCTTTGAGCGCAGCTACAAAGACGGCGAGGAGTTCAAAAACTCGTCGAGCTACGGCCCGAACGACCTGGCGCACCTGACGGCGTGCAGCGTGAAAGCTACGCTGGCAATCGATGCCTTGATCGCCGAGCGCGGCAAGGGATCGCGATAGCCCGGACCGTCTAAGCCCCGCCGATCCTCGGGTCGGCGGGGTTTTCTTTGATGCCTTCCAAGTGCGTTTCTTTCCTATCGCCCCGCGCGGTCACTCGCGCGATTTCCTCGAGCATCCTTTGCTGGGAGATTCCAATGGCAGATCGTATTTCAGAGGAAGAGTTCCGCGAGATTCAGATGAAGGCGGAGCAATCGCGCACCTTCGCTCACCGATTCGCGGCGGTGAACAATGTCCCTCACTACGAAGCCATCCGTGTCGCTGAAACGATGGACAAGCAGTTGGTGGGCCATCCCCACTACGACACTTGGAAGTCCTTGAATCAGGATGCCGCGAAGAAACTGGAGGAGTCGGTCTCGCGCGCCGAGCGCGTGAACTCCGGAGAGAAACCGCATGTCAAAGACGACAAGGAACGCGAGAGGGAGTGATCAACTTGTTTTGAGCTGCGGTCCATGGTACAATCCCCTGAGGAGGATCGTACCATGGACATCGAATTGGAGCTGGCCGTTGAGCGTTTCGAGGAGGAATCGAAGAGGCGACGCATTCCGCTGGAGGAGTTTCGGCGCTCGCCATTTCACTACCTCTCTCGGGTACGCGATTGCGACGGCGAGATCTACCTCACGAATGAGGGGAAGACTTCGTTCGTGGTGATCGACGCTAAGAAATTCTTCAAGATGAGTGACGACTACTTCGAAGCCTGCCTGAAGGCAGGAGTGCTCGATCCAGAGTTGGCAAGGATCGTCAAACAGGGCCAGCTCCTGAAGGAACCAACCGGCAACGCCTAACGCGATTCCCTTTCCTTCACTTCGACCGCAGTGATGAATGGCTCGGATTCCGGGCCGAGGTCGTAGCGCTCGTCTTGCGCGTGTATGCATTCGACGCGCTGGAGCAGCAGGCCTTCGTAGACTGCGTCGAGCGTGCGTCCGAGGATGCGCACGGTGTGGCTGGAAAATCGGAGCGAGATCGATTCCTTGTCGTAACGCGCGAAAATCATGTAAGAGTAGGGGAACGCCCAATGCTCGCCCGTGACATTGCGCAGGTCGATCATGATGGCAGGATGCGGAGCTTCGCGCAACTTGTAGCAGCCAGAGTGGGGGCTATCGCTCGCGGTCACGGTAGTACTCCTTTGCTCGCTGAACTGTGTTTCCATTCGCTGGGTGAACTCCGACTCTCCTGAGCACGTCGGCGGCGCTGATCCCCGGCGGCATCCGACTTTCTACCCCGAACACTGCGCTTCGATCCAGTAACACTTGTCGGGCACTGCGAGCAGCGGGACGGACGAGGGATGCGATGGACTCGGCCTGCCGCACCGCCCATGCTTGTGCATGCGCGCGCAACCGGTTCACGAGCGTCGCGGCTTTCTCGAAATCAGCGGGCGCGCTCTCTCCTACCAATTCTGTTGCGGAGAGGCGCTGGCCCGATTTCTCGACCGCTCGTTGGAGCGCGGCTTTGTCTTCGGTGTAGATCGTGACGCTTTCGCGTCCTCGAGAGACAGAAACGTAGAACTGTTGCCGGTTCGCAGCGCTGAGTGATTCCCGTCCTTCCGCGATCAGAACGCGATCGACCGTGCGGCCTTGCGAAGCGTGCGAGGTGGAGACGTAGCCGTGCGCCACGTGCCCGAACGAACTGGGCACGACCCAGCCATTGGTGAGGAGCATGTCCCCATCCTTGGTGTGCGCCTGCACCTGATGCACCGTGCCGTTGTGAAGTCGATGCTTCCCGCAGAGGGATTTGCCGTTCTGGGTGACGCGCAAGAACTCTCCCTCAGCAACGGGCAACGCGCGCGATTCAAAGACACCGAATCGATCTGCTTCCGTGAGCGGCAGAGGAACGGATTTGCCGGCTGCGGTGCGCACGAGAATCGAATCGCCGCCCCGCGACTCAACGATCCCGCGCTCTCCGATCGCGAAGTGTTTCGAATGGCGATGGAACTGGACGACCAGTCCTTCATCGTAGTTCCGTGCGTCGCTTCGCTGTGCATCCGTCCAGCCGAGTGAGCGGAGCGATTCAATGCAGCGCTCATCATCGACCGGACCCAGCCGATTTGCATCGCGCAGTTTCTCGCGAAGGATCGCGCTCACGCGCTCGCCCTCGGCATGGGTCGGTGAGATCGCGAGCACAGATTTTCCTGCGACGAGGGCGGCAGTGTAGTCCTCTGCCATTCTGTGCAGGCGTTGATCGTGGGAGAGTTCCTGGATCGCGCCAAGATAGTCGAGTTTTGCGAACCCCTCGATGGTACGCCCATCCGAGAGCGCCTTCACTGCATCACGGTAGGTACCGCGCTGACGCTGGACTTCCTTCACGTCTGGGGACTTCATTCCGGATCGTTCTTCGAGGAGGCGAAGTGCGTCGCCGCGCTCGACGGAGGAGTGCTGTGCGGGGTCGCCCGTCAGGATGACGCGCGCATCGATTTCTTGCGCGAGATGGAACACGCGGCACAGGGACTTCGTTCCGACGAGCCCGGCCTCATCGATCCAGAGCACTTGGCCCTGCAATGTGTTCTGAAGCTTCTTGTCGGATAGCAACTTGCTCACCGTGTCGGCTTCGCGAAACCCCTCATCGCGCAACATGCCGCGTGACGCTGCCGCCGAAGGGGCGAACGCGAAGACCTTCTTTCCTGTGCGTTCAATTGCATCGACGACTTCGCGCATCATCGTCGTCTTGCCGACGCCGGCGCGGCCACGGAGGAGGGCGAATCTGTCCTGGGATTGCAGCAGGCGACCGACCGCGCTCGCTTGCTCTTCGGTGAGCTTTCCGGATGGGCGGTAGGACCCCTTCGCGACGAATTGGCGGCAAGTGTTCCGTCCGCTCTCCGCAACGCGCAGCATGTCCTGCTCTTCGCGCAGTACGCGTGCCGATGTGCAGAGGCGGCGTCCTCCGATGATTCGGGCGAGCAGAGACTTGTCGGAGACCAACCGCTTCCGTTCGGCTTCGACATCCGCCTTCAGCACCGACCCGACGCCGTGGCGCAGGGCGAGCTCATCGAGCTTCCGCTCAGGAACGGCGGACTCGCGCTCAAACGCATGAGCCAGCGCATGCTGGTATGCTTCGTCGCGCGTTCGCTCCGCCGTAGGAACAATGCCTGAGCCTCGCTCTTCTCCTATCGCCCCGAGCGCTTCCGCATCATCGGAGGTCAGTCGCTCCATCCAATTGCGTCGAAGATCCGCCCGGCTCAGATCCTTCGCCTTTCGCTTCCGAGTCAGCGCCCCGAGTTTGTCCTTCGCCTTTGCGTCCGTGATCCCTTTCTCGCGCGCGAGGCGCTCGATCTCGGTCGTGCGGCAGGAAAATTTCTTGAGGGTGGCTGCTCGCAAGCCTCCGATCTCCCAGCCGCGCGATTTCCGTTCGATCGGGTAACCCAGCTCTCGAAGTCGATGCGCGAAGTCCGCGTGAAACACGGCCTCGAAGTAGGGGGCGTCGGCTTTCAGGTCTCCGAACTGACCTGCCTTCCATCGACGCTCATCTTCGTCGTAGGTGGCGTTGAAGGTGAAGCAATGCGCGTGCAAGTGTGGATCGGGCACTCCATCGACGGGTCTGGCCGTGAAGTGCACGAACTCACCCCAGACCATGTTACCAGTGAGGCGGTCATCGGTGCGGCCTCTGACACGGACTCTGGTTTTCATTTCTTCTTCCATCAGCCGCATCGTGGAAGAGACGGCTTCGCGGAAGGCAGTGAGGAGCGCCTCATCCCGGTTGATTGCATAGACGACGGAGACCGACTTCGGCGCATGGAAGTTGATGTCGTATCCGATGCGGCGGTTGTCTCTGGTTCTGGGGGTGAGGGACTTGCCAGTTTCGGGATGGAGGTTGTCGCACAGCGAGGAGAACGCCTCGCGTTCGACAGTACCCACGAGTCCCAGCCTCTCTGCCCCTTTGCCGCCCCACGCGCCGACGATCTCGTGCCCCTGAGTGTAGTAGTCCTCTCGGGCGAGGCCCTCGGTGTAGTAGCTCTTCGCGTGTCCCGCATCAACGCTCTCGACGAATCTCAGCATCGGACACCTCCCACGTATTCTGATGGGCGCCTTGAATTCTTGAGGGACTTGTGAGGGTAGGCTATTGGACTCAAGATGCGGGGCCTCTCGTGGTTCGTACCCCTAGATACAGTAGATCGATTCCTCTGGGAATTCACAAAACCAACGGTTGTAACTGGGGGTTCAGTACGAAGCAAAATAGTCAGCAGACATCTCCCCTTGTCATCAGCCAAGGAGTTATGAATGTTGCCAGAATGTCGGACAGCCGGAGAGCAGTTTAGCACCTTACGAAGTCGCCAGTTTGGTCCAGATTGGCGGCCGGTATTCACCCGATCCTGCGGCGTGGAGAAACCATAAGCGTGTTCTTCAAAGACTTGTTCAAGGGCAGCGCCCGCGCGCAGGCTCCGCAGGGGGCGCCTGCCTCTCCACTCGATCAACCACTTGTCTGGTTTTCCCAGAACGACCCGTGGCGCATCCGCGATGCGTGTGAGGGCACTCAGATCTTTGGCGCGACCGGGTCCGGTAAGACTTCCGGGAGCGGGCGGGCGATCGCGAAAGCGTTTCTGAGTTCTGGCTTCGGAGGGTTGGTGCTCACGGCGAAGAAGGATGACCGCGCATTGTGGGAGAAGTACTGCGCCGAGACTGGCAGGTCCGACGCGCTGATCGTGTTCTCGCCGAGTGAGCCGTGGCGGTTTAACTTCCTCGACTACGAGTTGCGCAGGCCCGGCCTTGGAGCAGGTGACACTGAGAATCTTGTACGCTTGTTTTTCACCGTCCTTGAAATCTCTGAGGGCAGGCGAGGGGCGGCTCCCGACCCTTTTTGGGAACGTGCCGCGCGCCAGATGCTTCGCAACGCGATCGACCTTCTCGCCGCTGCGAAGGGGCGTCTGGTGCTTGCTGAGATTTATGACCTCATCACGTCCGCACCGACTTCCATGGAAGAAGTCAACAACCCGGAATGGCAGGAGCGTTCGTTCTGCTTCCACTGTGCGGCAGAAGGGCTCATGAAGGCCGAGGGGACGGTCAGGGAGCACGACTTCATGCTGGCCTCGAAATACTGGCTCCGGGAGTTCCCGACGCTTGCTGAGAAAACACGTTCGGTTGTCGTGACGACGTTCACGAGCATGGCGGATTGCTTCCTTCGCGGGAAGCTCCGTGAGTTGTTCTGCACGACGACGAACATCCTCCCTGAACACAGTCACCAAGGGCACATCATCCTGCTCGATCTTCCCGTGAAAGAATACGGCGAGATCGGTCGCTTCGCGCAGGTTCTCTTCAAGTACGTGTGGCAGGGAGCGACTGAGCGCCGAGATGTGCAGGCGAGTCCACGCCCTGTCTTCCTCTGGGCCGATGAAGCGCAGTACTTCATCACCTCGCTCGACAAAGATTTTCAGATGACCGCTCGCAGCTCCCGGGCATGTACCGTCTATCTGACTCAGAATCTCCCAAACTACCACGCGATGCTTGGCGGAGACAAAGCGGCAGCGGATGCCCTCTTGGGAAACTTTCAGACCACCATCTTTCACGCGAATGGCGACTCGACAACGAACCAGTGGGCGGCCGACCTGATCGCCAAATCCTTCCAAGAAAACATCTCTGGAGGGAGTTCTACCGGTGGAAATGATCAAGGACCATCGCGCAGCACCACTGTCAGTCAGTCGCTGGAGTACGACGTGCAGCCGCAGCACTTCACGCGTCTGCGTAAGGGAGGTCCGGAGAGCAGCTGCATGGTGGACAGCATCATCTTCCGCAGCGGCAAACCATGGCGCGCCACTGCGAAGAATTACTTGAAGACCACTTTCGACCAGAGAGGATGACAGGGAGACCATGTCAGAATCGGGACCCATCTTCGTTTCGCCCACACCGCCCCCCACAGCAGAGGGTTGGGCGAAGATCATCTACCAGCTCATCACGTCCATCGTGCAGATCGCATCGCTCCCTTTCGAAGTTGTCCTTCGTAAGCAGATGGGCGTCAGGTACCTGAGCGCAGCGCCGGTGCTCGCCAGCCTGATCCTCATCATCGCATCCGGATTCTTCGGAGGTTGGCTCGATAGAAGCATCGATAGGACTGCTGCACGATTCTCTCACGCGACAGGAGTCGACGTGGGATTCGGTGAAAGTGAGGCGCGTGACAGGCTGGAGGCCGCAGACGAAGCGGCGGGATTCAATCCAGCCTTTGCGGTGATTCTCGCAGTCTATCTCGTCGCGGTGCTCGGTCAGGTCACTCTGATCGGCAATCGTCAGCGAAAGGGCATTCGATGCCATTCGCGCTACGGGGGTGACTCTTGGGGGTTCTGGTCCAAGATCCCGCGCTTCCCAGGTCAGTACTATTGGCAGTACTACATTGAGCCACTCGGCATCGTCGTGACTGGCCTCGCGCTTCGGGGGATTAGCCCAAGCCTCTCGCTCTACTTCCTTATCGGGGGACTCGGGCTCTTCATCAAACACAATCTCGCGCACAGGAAGTTCATGACGAGCGTTCTGGACGCGATGGACGCCCAGATCGAGTCGCGATGGGCGAGCGAGTACATGACCGACTGGAAAGAGCCGGGGGCGATTGCGACCGAAGGATTCGTCGTGCCTCCCTTTATCATGAAGCAATCGAGGGCAGAGAAGCTTCAGTACTTTGCTACGACGGCAAAGCTTGACCCCAAGCTCCAGGACCTCATGCGGGGGCAGCCCGGTGAGACTGCGAAGACAGGGGCGCCACATACCCTCTGGACTCCCTCGGGAGTGCCCCCGGCTTCGAAGAGCGAAAATGCCGTGCCCAATGCCCCACCCCCTGCTACTCCAGCGCCGCCGGGACTTCAGGCGCCAACCACTGGCCGTCAGAACGACTCCCTGCTCACTGGCGACGGCCCGAGACCACCTACGCTCCCCCCGTGGGATCCTAACAGGACCTCGTGAGCGAGTATCACACGTCTGATAATCGCTTCCAACCCGTTGAATTCTCGGGGAGAACACGGATTCAAGCCGCCTTCAACATGCGAGTAAGGACATCCTGCAATTGAGACGGCTCTCGCAGCGCATCGCTTGCGATGCGCGCGACAACGCGGAGCCATGCTGATTTGGATTTCCTGCATTTGCCCAGAGCGGCGAGCGCTTCGGGTGAAGGCGCACCCAGCTTTGCAAGCGCGTAGCAACAAATCGCTGCGACGTGGAGATCTTCGCTTTCACTCTTCGGGGCGGAGAGCTCGAGCAAGTGCGAGATGCTGGCAACGACATCGCTCGTAAAGAAGGCGCGTTTGCCCAATGCGGAAACGGCGTGGAACGCAATCCACGCATCTCCTTCGTACATGACTGACTGCAAGAAATCGGAGCAGAGTGTTGCTTGATCAAGTCCCGCACGATTGATTGCGGCCACGATGTCCTGACGGCGCCCCTTCGCTTCGGACGTGCGCTCACGAGACAGAGCCTTGAACGCGTGAATGAGCAGCGCGGCACCTTCGCGGCCAGATCGCCCGGCTGCTTCGATCGCGTGATACCAAGCGAACTCACCCCGAGGCCGATCCATCGCGATTCCGAGAACGTCCACGAGATGAGGGATTGATCGCGCGAGACTTGGCCGGCGAATCGATTCCGTCATCTCGACATACGCGCGTGCCGGATGTTTGCGGTCCGTGCCCGGGATCGCGAGTCTGAGGCACTCAATCTCATAATCGTCGCGTTTGACCGGGCCACCGAGCAGCGCGCTTCGAACGAAGTGAACCCAAGCCGGCTGCTTCTCAGGATGATCCAAGAACGCGGCAATGACGCGATAGCGAGTTAGGACGTTCGTCGAAGAGACGAGCAGTTCGCCGAGGAACGGGATGACCGCATCCGTTTGTTTGAGGAGGCGCGTTCCAACCATCACAACATGCGAGGAGAGAAACGCCCTCTTGTCTCTCGCGATCTCAGGTAGGCGATTGGCGATAGCATCGGCCTGAGCCTCGCTGAACGTGAGCGATTCGTCTTCGAGCACGGCAAAGGCGAAGTGCCTCACCTGCGAGTCGTCGCTTTCCATGGCGTCAAACATGAGTTCGAGGAGCTCCTCTTCGAAGATCTGCGAAATCTTCGCGGTGTCCAAATCGCCCCCCTCGGCAACGCGCTCGACGGACTCGCGCAAGTCGGGAGGCAGCGTGTTTCCGAGATCCCAGCCGAGTCTCTCGCAAGCATCGCACAGGTCAGCGAAAGCTGGATGGCGCGTCCCCGCGAGCCACTGCGTGACTGCGGATTTCCCCTTCCCGAGGAATGCAGCCATCGCTCGCTGACTCATGCGGCGACGGACCATTTCGAGTCGGAGTGCATCTGCGAACCAATTGGGCTTCATCTTACCACCTAAACAATTGGGCTCGTTACGCGATTAAATTTCTGTTGCAAGTGGGCACAAGATGAAGTCGCATCTGACGCAACGCAAGACGAATCGAATGCGGCGCCTGAGAAAGTCGCCCCGAAGAGGCAAGGAGGAGAATATCATGCGACGCACGGAACTCCCTGATCTTAAGAACTCAGCATGCTTCGACAGAGAGGGCCTCGCGGCCTACTTGGGCGTCACCGTCGGCTGGATCGACAACGCCGTGTGCGAGCGCAGAATCCCCTACTTGAAGCTCGGGCACCGCACGGTGCGGTTCCCGAAGGACGCGATCCAGAAATGGCTCTCCGAGCACACGTTCGACCCAGCCAAGGAGAAGTAGGATGCCTACCGTATCGAAGCCCTCCTTCCGCGCGCGCACATGGGAATCACACGGCGCAGCAAAGAGTGCCTGGGAAGTCTCGTTCTTCGTCATCGACGGCCAGAAGCGCCGACGCGTGCTTCGCAGCGGCTTCGCCACCAAGCGCGCCGCAGAGGCCGCCTTCCGTGATTACTCGAAAGAAGTGATGGATGGGGATTTCGACAAGACGCCAACCGTCGCAGCACCGACGCTGAAGGAGTTCACTGAGCGCTACTTAGTCGAAGGAACAGCGGGGAAGCAGCCTCGGTCGATTGAGATCGATCGTCTCGCGTTCCACTGGTTCATGCAGTACGTGCCCGGGGACACTCCGCTGGACGAGGTCGCTCCGCATCAGATCGATGCGTATGTGGCCCGTCGCCTACAGGACAAGCCGCGCATCAAGAACGGGCGCAAGACGGTCTCCGAGTCGACGGTTCGCCGTGAGCTGATGTGCATCCGGCGGCTGTTCAACGTGGCGGTCCGCTGGAAACTCATCCAAACGAATCCCTCCGATGGCACGGTGAAACCGAACCCGCCAGAAGGCGATGTCGTGTTCCTCGAAATCGAGGAGCAACGCGCGCTCCTTGCAGCATGCGGGGAAATGGACGCTGCATCGGGCTCAAGTTTGGGTGCGGACTCACGCCACAATTCGGCTCAGGACACGCCCTACCTTCGCCCCCTTGTTGCGCTCGCGCTCTACACCGGATTGCGTGCCTCCGAAATGTTTCACCTTTCGTGGAGTGACGTGGACTTTGAGCGCAACAGGCTCACTGTTCGTAACACGACTCACTTTCGGACGAAGACACGGAAGAACCGAATGCTCGAATTGCACCCTGCCCTGCTTCGCGAACTGGAGAGTTGGAAGCGCTGGTACGAAGTCGAAATTGCTCGGGCTCGCGCGCGGACCAATGACCCAGCCTTGCATCTGCAACTTCGGCGGAAAGCGCAGGAACGTCTCTCCATCCTCCTTCGGTGTGAGCCCCGCTCTGATCGCCTCATTTTTCCGTCATTCAAGTCAGTCGCACCCGACACGGGAGAAGCCCTTCCCATGGACAACATCAAGAAGGGATTCTCGCGTGCAGTCCGAGAAGCAGGAATCCGCCGCAGGGTCGGCCTACACACATTAAGGCACACCTTCGCGGTTACTCTCGCGCGCGCCGGAGTACCGCTCACGAAGGTCAGCAAGGCGCTTGGGCATGGGAGCCTGAGGACGACGCAGATCTATCTGCGATTTACGCCGGATGAAGGGGCGGACGTGACGAGCAGGCTTCCCGACTTGGGGGCGGCGTCGTCACCCACATGAAATGGCGGCACAAACAGCCATCGACGAGCATGAAATCGAAGCGGTCCGAAAGGGCCGCTTTTTTCGTGCGCGACCGTGCGGACTGCAGCATTAGCGCAGCATGGCGCCACGGGCGCTTTTGCTGCTCGCGCCGAGCCTTTGCAGTCTTCTGATTTTGTTGGGGTTAAATGGAGCGGGACACGGGGTTCGAACCCGCGACCTCCACCTTGGCAAGGTGGCGCTCTAGCCAGCTGAGCTAGTCCCGCTCGAAGAACGAGAAAGGGAGCGCAGCACGCGGGGGCAGGTCAAGGGGATTCGATTTGAATTGTTGTGGAGGTGCTGGGAACGCCGGGCGACGCTGGGAACCTCGGGCTCCGGCCAGGCGCTGGGATATCGAGCAGGGCGAGGGGCGGTGGGATTGGGACCTTCCAACGCAAGTACGGGGCTTCGCGGTCCCAAGGGGCAAATCCCGTTGACGGGGCTCCTCTTCCGGCATACGCATTATGGCGTACGTCATGCAACGTATGTCTGTTGTCGCAGTTTGCTGGCCTCGCAAGGCCAGATCCCACTTCTCCTCGGAGCCCAATTCACCATGAATCGACCCCTTGCTCGTCTCGCAGCCGCTGCCCTCGTCATCGCAGCCCTTCCGTCCACCACGCAGGCGGTGCCATTCGACAACTCCTCCTCGGCGACGCCAGCGACGGTCTCGGTTGGGCTCAGCGGCGATTACCTCACGCTGAGCGCGGCTTCGGCGGCGTTCAGCGCGTTGTCTTCGGTCAATCGCCCTTGGGTTCTGGAGATTCAGAACGACATCACCGAGGCGTCGAATTGTTACTTTGGCGCAACGTTTGGCGCGAATGGTTCACTGACGATTCGGCCCGCTGTCGGGGCGACGCCGATCGTGACGTTCACGAACACGAACAACCCGACGGGGTTTGACGGGCATCTGGTCTTTGGGGCCAAGAACGGAACGGTGATCAACGCGCCGAATTCCCCCGCTTCCACGGGTCGGTTTACTCTGGATGGTTGCGCGACGCCGGGGGGGACCTCGCGCGATTTGACGATTCAAGCGGGCACCCCGGTGACCAGCATCAACTCCGGTTCGGAGGTGCTCTTGAACATCGTCGCGAACACGGATCAGGTGATCGTGAAGAACGCAAAGCTCGGGATGTATGACACGAGCGGGGTTCCGGCGGCCGTTGCTTTGACCGCAGTGCAGATCGTCGGCAACAACCTCCTGCCGGATGGGACGACACTGGAGAACTGCGCCATCACGGCCGGAGGGACTGTTCTGGCGGATGGGGTTCTTTTGACGGAAGTGAACGGCGGTGGCGTCTCGACCGGTGTGGCGATCGAGGACACGACGATCAAGAACTGTGACATCACGGGGCGGCACCATGGGGTATTGATGCTGCGCACGGGTTCGACGACCATTGAGGGGAACCACGTGACCGTGACTGGTTCGACGAATGCTGCTCCGACGTATGAGGGAATCCTCCATCTTGATGCAAATGAGACGGTCGGGTTTTTCGTGACCATTCGCCGAAACGTGCTCGAGGTGCAGGCACCCAATAGCGCGTCGGGAATCGTGATGTCGCCGGGTGGCAGTGCCTCCGGTATATACGTCGTCGATAACAACGTCGTGAAGGGTATCACTTTCACGGGACTCGCCGTTTCGACGTCGGTGCTCTATCGCGGCATCTTTGGTTCGAGCGGGACGTGCGACTATTTCATCGAGCACAACTCGATCAACATGGCGAACCAGTCGAACATATCGATTGGATCGCAGAGTCAGGTGGTCGGCATTGGGCTTTCCAATCCCATCCTTTCACCGCGTACGGCGACGGTCGTGAACAACATCGTGCGCAACGGGCAGGCTGGGTTTGGCTCGACGGCGCTGTTCTATGCGTCGAACATCAACGTGACCTCGAATCGCAACTGCCTGTGGTTCACCGACGCCTGCGGTTGGTTGGGCGGGAGCCGATATGCCGCGCTTGCAAATTGGCAGGTCGGCGGTACTCCTCCGGGATTCTTCGGGTTTGATGGCGCGAGTCAGAATGTGGATCCGACGACAACCTCGCCCGCGTGGAACACAGAGTTGCACTTCGCGACTCCGACGGTCGCGGGGCTCGGGACGGTGTCGACCTCAACATTCCTGACAGATGTGGATGGAGACACGCGCCCTTCGAGTGGCGCACTCCCCGGAGCGGACCACCCCGTGGTGATGTCGGGTGTGGAGGATTGGACGGCGTATTGACGGCTGCACGGGGCGGGAATCGCCTGTCCGTGGGGTTGGATGCGAAGACTGCGTTTTGGCGAGCGGGGAGCTGGTTGCTCCCCGTTCGTCTCGCGGGTGAATGCTGGTTTAGAACTCCGCCTGGCCCGGCGCGCGGGGGAACGGGATGACGTCGCGGATGTTGGCCATGCCGGTGACGAATTGAATGAGTCGCTCGAACCCGAGTCCGAAGCCCGCATGGGGCACGGTGCCGAATCTGCGAAGGTCAAGATACCACCAGTAGTCCTTGGGTTCCATACCGATGCCGCGGATGCGAGACTCGAGGATGTCGTGGCGTTCCTCGCGCTGGCTGCCGCCGATGATTTCGCCGATCTTGGGCACGAGCACGTCCATTGCGCGTACGGTCTTTCCATCCTCGTTCATGCGCATGTAGAAGGCTTTGATATCCTTGGGATAGTCGGTCACAATGAGCGGTTTGCGCACATGCTTTTCGGTAAGCCAGCGTTCGTGTTCGCTCTGGAGATTCACGCCCCATTCGACGGGGTACTCGAATTTTTCGCCGGAGTTTTTTAGCGTCGCGACGGCCTCTGTGTAGGTCATGCGTTCGAAGTTCGCGGCCGCGATGCCATTCAGTGTATCGAGAAGGGTTGTTTCGACGCGCTGGTTGAAGAAGGCGAGGTCCTCCTCGCAATCGGTCAGCGCGGTGCGAAGGAGGTGCTTGATGAAGGCCTCTGCCAAATCCATGTCGTCGTTTAAATCGCCGAACGCGATTTCGGGTTCGATCATCCAGAATTCGGCGAGGTGGCGGGCGGTGTTGGAGTTCTCCGCGCGAAACGTGGGGCCAAAGGTGTAAACATCGCCGAGCGCGCAGCAGTACGTCTCGACGTTGAGTTGGCCGCTCACAGTGAGGTGTGCCTGGCGTCCAAAGAAATCGCGCGCGTAGTCGATCTGCTTTGCCTCGTTGCGTGGCAGGTTTTCGGGGTCAAGGGTCGTCACGCGGAACATTTCGCCGGCCCCCTCGCAATCGGATGCGGTGACGATGGGCGTGTGGACGTAGAGGAAGCCGCGTTCCTGAAAGAACTGGTGGATCGCGAACGCCATGCGATTGCGCACGCGCGCGACAGCCCCGAACGAGTTCGTGCGTGGGCGAAGATGCGCGACTTCGCGCAGGAATTCGTAGCTGGTTTTCTTCTTCTGGATGGGATAGCTTTCGGCGTCGCACGTGCCGAGCAACGCCACCCGCGACGCGCGCAACTCAACGGGTTGCCCCGGGGCGGGTGACTCGACGATTTCACCTTCGGCCTCGATCGAACAACCGGTCGTCATCGCCTTGACTTCGGACTCGTAGTTCGGGAGCGCCTGGTCGGCGATCACCTGAAGCCCGCGGAAACACGAGCCGTCGTTCACCTCGAGGAACGAAAATCCCCCCTTGGAATCGCGACGCGTGCGAAGCCAGCCGCGCACGGTGACGCGGGTGCCGGCGGGAGTATTGCGGAGAATTTCAACGATGCGAGTGCGTGACATTCGGGAGTGACTCCGTGGAGTTGGGGCGCGGGGTGGGTGAATGGTGGCGAACGATTTTCAAATCGGTTGGATCGGCGGGGCTGCGGGCCTTCAGCTCGCTTTTTCCTCGAAGCGCGGGAAGAGCGGTTCGGATTTCTTCATATTGAGCGCGTCAAAACACCCGCCCCATTCGCGTGCGTTCTTCCACGCGGGGGCGTTGGAGGCCATGCCGAGCGCCTCGCGCATCTTCGCGGCGGTCTGCGGCATGAAGGGCTCGATCATCGACGCGGTCGCGGCGAGTCCCTCGATGACGACGCTCAGGAACACGCGCAGGCGCTCTTCGTTGGCGGGCATGTCCTTGGCCAGATCCCACGGTTTCACGTCGGTGATGGACTTGTTGAGCAGGGTGAGGAACTCCCACACCTTGGCCAGCGCGATGTGATACTCGAACAGCGGCATGGCGCGTTCGTACTCGGTCACGGTTTCGTTGAAGAGCGCAACGATGGCGCGCTCGGTGTCAGTCCATTCGTCCGGGCGCGTGCGGCGTGCGTTTCCCTCGAGGTAACGCTCGACCATGCCCGTCGTGCGCGAGAGCAGATTGCCGAGCGTGTTTGCCAGATCCGCCGTGTAGCGTTCCTTGAGCGAGCCCTCATTAAAGAGCCCGTCGTTGCCGTAATTGATTTCGCGCATCAGGAAATAACGCAGCGGTTCCACGCCCACGGTGGAGATGTAATCCAGTGGGTTGATGGCATTGCCGGCGGACTTGCTCATCTTCTCGACTTCGGCGGCGTCCTTGCGCATGACATTGATGAAGCCATGGCCAAAGACCGCCCTTGGCGGTTCGATGCCCGCGGAGAACAACATCGCCGGCCATATGACGGCGTGGAATTTCAGGATGTCCTTGCCGAGCACATGCACATCACAGGGCCACCATTTCTTCCAATCGGCCTCGCGCGCCGGATCCCCGAAACCGATGCCGGTGATGTAATTTGTCAGCGCGTCGAACCAGACGTACATGACGTGGCCCGGAGCGTCCGGCACAGGGATGCCCCATGTCAGCGACGTTCGCGACACGCACAAATCGGGGAGTTCGTTGGCGAGGAATGAACCGAGGACCTCGTTGCGGCGCGACTCGGGCTGGACGAAGCCGGGGTTGGCCTCAACATATTCGCGCACTTTTGGGCGGTACTTCTCGAGCCGGAAGAAATACGCGTCCTCCGACATGCGCCGGATATTCTTGCCGTCGGGCTCGATGCCCCGCGCCTTCAATTCCGTTTCGGTGATGAAGCTTTCCTCCTTCACATCATACCATCCCTCGTACTTGCCGAGGTAGATGTCGCCATTTGCGAGCGCGCGTTTCCACAACTGCGCGGACGCCTCGTGATGACGAGGGTCGGTCGTGCGAATGAACTCGGTATAGCTGATTTCAAGCAGGTCCCAAACGCGCTTGAACTCAGCGGCGATTTCATCGACGTGCTGCTGGGGCGCGATGCCCTTCGCGAGCGCGACGGCGGCGTTCTTCTGTCCATGTTCGTCGGTCCCTGTCAGGAAGAACACGTCCTTGCCGAGCAGACGCTGGTAACGCGCCTGGACATCGGTGCCCACGGCCTCGAAGACATGCCCGAGGTGCGGCACATCATTGACGTAGGAAATGGCGGTGGTGATGTAGAATTTCTCGGCAGGCATGGCAATCCAAGGGGGCTTAAAGTTGAACCGGGATATATGCCACGCCGTGAGGGGCGGGGGAAAGGGTGAATCGCGGCGGGGGCGCGGTCGCCTTTGCCCTGAGAACAACGGGGCGAATTAGGCGGGTCTTAATTGCGGAGGAAACTGCTTTCCCTGTCGGGTGCCGAAACCTATGCAACACTCTCCTATACTTGAGAGAAGAGAACCGCTCCATGGCCGAGACGAACTCCCGCCCAAGCTCAAAGCTATGCCAAGTGCATCTTGGCGCCTACGCACTAACCGCTGCACTCATCCTTTCCACCGGATGCGCAACGGTGAAGATGGGCAAGGCGCCCGCTCAGGCCGACTACGTGCTCACTTATCTCAAGACCGGCCCGAGGAGCGCGGGGCTGACGAAGGAGGAGAGTTCGACGATTTTCGGGGGGCACATGTCGAACATGAAACGCCTCGCAGAGGAGGGAGACCTTCTGATCGCTGGGCCGTTTGGGTCGCCGCGCGACAAGTCTTGGCGTGGGATTTTTCTCTTCAACACTGGCGACGTCGCGCGCGCACAGGAACTCGTGGCGACCGATCCCGGAATCGTCTCGGGAGTCTTCATCGCCGAGCACCGCCCCGTGCGCGGGTCGGTCACGCTAAGGGATGTAGTCGAACTGGATCGCGCGATGTTGGCCGAGCAGTCGGTAAAGAGGGAGGACCCCCCCAAGAACATCCGCGCGTATGTGATGGTCACGGCGGAGGACGGCGCAAAGGCCGCCGCAGCGCTCGGGAAATCCTCAACGACGACCGGCACAACGATCTGGAGCCTTCGATTCCTGGATGAAGACGGCAAGGGAGGCGTCTTCGTTTTGGATGCGGAGAAGGCAGATTTGGTGGACGCTGCCCTCGAGGAAATGGGGAGCGCATCCGGGGGCGTGTGGGCCGATAGCTGGTGGTCAACAACGTCGCTGGTGATGCTGCCAGCGGAGGCTGGGAAGTGGAACGGGAGGTAGTCGCGGCGAAACGGAGACGGGGGGCTTTTTTGCGCCGCAATCTGAAACTCGCAAATTGAGTTCTTGACAGGCCGGTCGGGATTTTGTTGCCCCGGATTTTTCGCTCGTTCGTCCGGCGGGGCCAAGCCATGGCGTAACATGTTTTATATCAGTCCTTTGTGGCAATTTCTTCCGCCTTCCCAAACTGCCTCCACGGGGTGCTCGCCGATGAGGTTTCCGCGTTTTCGCTTGCTTGGGGAGGGGGGTGGGGGTAAGGTCCCACGTTCCTGTGACGCAGGGTATCAACACTGTCTGGAGTCACAACTCGTTCATGGTTCGGCGCCGACCGATGATCGCATGAAAATCGTCGCGACGCTTCCAACCTATAACGAGCGAGGGAACATTGAGTCGCTCATTGCCGCATTGCTGGCCACCTCCAGGGAACTGGAAGTACTCGTGATCGACGATGATTCGCCTGACGGCACGTGGGAGGCCGTCGAGCAAATCGCCAAAGAGGACACGAGAGTCCACCTCCTGCATCGCAAGGGGGAACGGGGACGAGGGACGGCTGGCGTTGCGGGTTTCCGTCGGGCACTGGAATTGGGCGCAGAACTCGTGGTGGAGATGGACGCGGATTGGTCGCATCATCCGCGGTTTATCGAGCCCATGATTGCCGCAGCCAGTGATGCCGACGTCGTGATCGGCAGTCGTCTGATCCACGGCGGCGGCGAATCAGGACGCAATCCTCTGAGGACATACATCACTTTGATGGCGAATGCCTATATCCGGTTCATGCTCTCCCTGCCAGTCCGGGATTGCACGTCTGGGTACCGAGTATTCCATCGCTGGGTGTTGGAACGAATCGACTGGGACCGCGTGGAGGCGCGGGGGCCTGCGATCGTCCAGGAAGTGCTCGTGGCGTCGAAAGCCGCCGGGGCACGGATTGCTGAAGTCCCCATCCTCTTTGAAGAACGCAGGGCTGGCAGCTCCTCCCTCAACATCCGAATCCTTCTGGCCGGGCTCGCGGCTCAGTTCAGGCTGCGAAATCGTCCAGCACCGGTGCGCACTCTATGATCAATATGCAATCGCTCCTCGCCGAAGTAGTGGAACCATTCGTCAAAGGTTCCCGACAGGACGAAGTTCTCGATCTCTTCACTCGTTTTCTTGACCTGCTCCGCGCACGTACGCGCGAAGCCAACCTGACCGGTTTCCGCGACCCGAACGATCTCGCCATCCACGTTGTTGGCGACGCGCTTGTCCCCCTCCAGACCGCCCCGGAGGACTTTCCCCAGGACGGCCCCAAGGAACTCCTTGATGTGGGCAGCGGCGCAGGAATCCCGGGCTTGGTCTACGCCATCTATTGGCCCGACTGTAACGTCACCCTCCTTGAATCCCAGAAGAAGCGCGTCGATTTCATGAAGGACGCCGTCTCCGAACTGGGCCTCGACAACGTCACGATTTTGGAAGGTCGCGCGGAAAGCCACGCCCATGAGCTCCAGTGGCGCGAGCGCTTCGACATGGTCACGACGCGCGGACTTGCTCCCCTGCCGATCTCGCTCGAGCTCTGCCTGCCGTTCCTCGCGCTGGATGGCTACATGCTGAGCTTCAAGGGCTCCAGCCCCTCCGACGAAATCAAGGAAGCCGATTTCGCGCTCAACAAACTCGGCGGCGGCTCGATTTCCTCCAAGTCCTACACCCCAGGCAACGGCGCTCCGCGCCGCCACGCCCTGTGGATCCCCAAAGTCGGCCTCACCCCCGACCGCTACCCGCGCAAAGAGGGTATTCCCGCGAAGAGGCCGTTGAGGGGTAGTCGGTAATCCCCTTCCCCGCGAACGCGTCACCCCAGCGTTCGAGAAAGGGGCTCGTCGCAATTCAGTCGATCCACAGAGGGACGCCCCACGCGTCCCTCTTTTTTTTTGCGCGTCCGGCTCCCTGCGCAGCACGCCGAAAATCCTCGCTGATATGACACCCAATTCTCCGCCGCAAAGTGGCATCCTGGGGGCGAAGTAGTGTGAATGCCCCGGCGGGGCGCGGTGAACGGTTAGGCACAATTGGACGCAAGCACGCCAAAGCAATGTCGAATGTCGGCGTTATCCGAGCGTTCCTGCCTCGCAGGGTCGAGGGTGCGTCGGCGAGGAGCTGACCTCGCACCCGCCCCGCTCGGCTTTGGGCCCGATGACCGCACTTTCGCCAATTGAAGCGCGTCGTTGCACTGTGAGCGTACGTCCAAACTCCACGGAGATAGGGCTGGGAACACTATGGAAAATGCCCGGGGTGGATTTATCCCCCCGGGCACCTGTCCGACCGTAATGGCAAGCGGCTGAAGTTGGGTTACTTATTCCTTGCTGCGACCCACTCCCTTCCTGAGGGCTCGACGTGAAGCAATTGTACCCGCTCCTTCGTCTTTGAGTCGTAAGTGTAGACCCATTGGATCTCCGGGGAGGTCTCGGTTTTCCGTACCCCAGCCACCTCCGAGGATCGTTCGATGATTGAAACTGGGGCCGAAGGGCTCAACGGGCCAATCGCGACCAGTTCCAGATCTGTAACTGTGACGGGGTAGGTGTTGCGTTTCACGAGGTTGGCGCGAACCTGAGCAAGATTCTTGGCCTCCTCCGAGGCGTAAACAAGCGTGCCGTCGTACCTTGCATGTCGCAGGCGGGTCGCGTGGCCATTCGACTGGTCGAGTACAGTGTAGGAATGCGTCGGGATAAATTCTGCGGAATCATCCTTGAAAACCACGAGTCGACCTGAGTTTCGTGACTCAAGCAGCCCGGTGTTTGTGTCGAATCTGGTAAGCGCACCGGATGACCCGACGCCCCATTTTCCGATATGAGTTTGATGAGTGAGACTCATCTCCTCTCCGGGGTTCGAGGGGTTAACATCGAGTCGTACCCGCTTACCCCTGCGAATCTCAACAAGTTCACTCGGCGCTACCAACTTGTCCGGGCCAAGGTGGTACCCCAATTCGGCGTCAAAGGGAGGGAGAACGGGGATTCGCGGGAGAACGTTGGGTGAGTACGTGAGAACTCCTTCATCAAGTCTTGCCGTGTAGTTCCCGTCCTCATAAAAGTACACCTGCTTGATTCGCGTCAGCTCGTCCTTGGCGTCTGCATGGCCGGCTTGAACCGTGATGTGTTCAGCAGATACATCGGAGTTTCGACGTCGGACCACAATTGTCCCCGTGAACTCTCTAATGGGGGTTGTGTTCCAGCCCGCATCAAACGGGGAAGCGAAGTCTCTCGACTTGAACGTGTATGTGGCCTCGAAGTCACCCAATTCCGAATCGGATCTCTGAAGGGTTGGAAGGATCTCCTCCACAATTTCAGGGGAGCCTGCCGGAGCTGGAACAAACCTAGCGGTGGTCCAGTCATCGGTTTCGGCGAGAGCAACTTCCGCCCCGGAGAAGCAAAGGGCCGCGAGCGATGCGAGCAGGAATTGGGAGTTACTCCTGCAAGGGTTTCTGGTTTCTCGAACGATCATGGATCTCCTCCTCCGGGTTCTGATGGTCCACATTGCGGTGCGGCGGGTGGCGGTTGAAACAGGCAGCCTGTAGCGGTATCGAAGGCGATCGATCCCATGAAACGGCAATCGGTCGTGTTGTCGGGTAGAGGCCAAGGGACGCAAGTCTGCTCCAAGATGCAACCGACCCTGAATTGGTAGCATTGTGAGTTGTCGCATTCAACGCAAATCCCGTAGCTAGCATTGAGCACCCACTGGTAACTGGTCGTGCACGGGTTTGAAGCTGGCGGGTTGACCGGCTTTCCGCACTCAACTCCGTAAGCGCATGCATTGCAGGGCTCTGTTGCGGGGACGGGTAGCGTGCATGGGTTCGGGGCAAGTTGGCACTTCGCACCGTAGATGTAGTCACCGGGAACCGGAGGGGGCATGGTCAGCCCTATCATCAGAAGCGCCAGCGCGGCGATATGGACATTTCGGGGCAGTTGATTGGGTGTGCCTCGACTCCACCCCCGTCGACTTAGCATAGGTTCTCTCTCCTTGGGAAGGGAGGCCGAAAGTCCCCCCCCCCAATTGTCAAGCGCAAATGTCTGATTTTGGAGTTCGGTGCGAGCAGTCCTGTGTCCTTAGATTCGCGAGTTGATTCGAACGTCGCGTTCGAGCTGTGTCTTGACTGGATTCTACTCGGGTCCGACACACCATTCGGCCCGATCTTCGCAACTTCCCCCTGACGACCTAAGGTGGCCGCTGAAACATCCAGTTCATGATTACCTCTCAACGGAAACCCATCCCCATGTCCCCTTTCCCCGGTCCGAACAAAGCCCTCATCGGCATGGTCCACGCCCGCGCGTTGCCTGGAACTCCGAAGGGGAAGTTGAACATCGACGAAATCTGCCGGATCGCGGCAGAGGACGCGCGACGCATTCACCGCGCCGGCTTCGATGCCGTGCTCGTCGAGAACATGCATGATCTGCCGTATCTGAAACGAAACGTGGGGCCAGAGATCACCGCGGCGATGACGCGCGTGGTTGCGGCTGTGCGCACGGCGGTGGGTTGCCCCGTCGGCATTCAGATCCTGGCGGGGGCAAACCGCGAGGCCCTGGCCGTCGCGCTGGCCACGGGGGCGAAGTTCATCCGCGCCGAGGGTTTCGTGTTCGCGCACGTTGCCGACGAGGGCATCATCGACTCAGACGCGGGGGAACTCCTGCGGTATCGGCGCGCCATCGGGGCGGAGGGAGTCGCGATCTTTGCCGACATCAAGAAGAAGCACTCGAGCCACGCGATCACTTCGGATCTGAACATTGAGGAGACGGCCGCCGCGGCCGAATTCTGCGGCGCCGACGGTATCATCGTGACTGGTACCCGCACAGGCGCGCCGACCGATCCCGAGCACCTCATCGAGGCTGGCAAGGGAACGAAGCTCCCGCGTTTGGTGGGCTCCGGTGTCACGCCGGACAACCTTGCCGCGCTGTGGCCCCACGCCGAGGGTTTCATCATCGGCAGTTGGATCAAGAAAAACGGCGACTGGGAGGAAGCCGTTGATCCCGCACGCGCCTCGAAGCTGGTGCACCTTGCCGCAGAGCTGCGCGAGACACCGCGCCCCGCGAAGGGAAAGCGCTGATCGATGAAGTACTATCCGTACCTGAATGCGCTCGCGTATGATATCGGCTGGATCGTGACCGTGTTCGGAGCGGCAAAGGGCCTCCCCTGGGCGGGTCCGCTCTTTGCGGTGGCAATGGTCGGTGTTCATCTTCGCGCGATGCCTGATGCCGCGCGCGAAGCCCGTTTCCTCGTGCTCGTCGCGCTCTATGGATTGATCGTCGATTCGGTGCTCGGGCTGACGGGTGTCTTTGAATTCCTCCCGGGGCAGAGCATCGGCGGCCTCGCGCCGGTCTGGCTCGTGACGCTGTGGGTGATGTTCGGCACGATCTTTAACGGGTGCCTTGCCTTTCTGCGGGGACGGACCATGATCCTCGCGGCATCGGGCGCGGTCCTGGGGCCGCTGGCCTATTGGATCGGTGCGCGCATCGGCGCGATGACATTCGGCGTGGAAACGCTCGTCGCGGTGGGCGCACTCGCGGTTGTGTGGGGGATCAGCTTTCCGCTCCTCTCCCGGCTGTCGGAGAGATTCGCCGCCCTCCCTCAGAGCGAAGCGTAGAATTTCAACAGTCGTCTCGCCATTTCGCGCGTCGTAAATCGAGCGCGCGCGAACCTGAGCGCGGCCTCTCCCATCGCATCGAGACGTTCTCGATCATCGAGCAACTCCGCCAAGGTCGTCGCACCAGCCGCAGGGTCGCCGTAGGGAATAAGCACCCCGGTCTTGCCGTCGCGAATGACCTCGTGTGCGGCCGCAAACGGAGTCGCCACCGTCGGGAATCCGCGCGCGGCGGCCTCGACGATCACGAGGCCGAAGGCTTCCTCGGTTGAAGTAACCAGCAGCAGATCCGCTGCGTGCATGAGCTGCGGGATGTCTCCGCGGAAACCGAGAAAGCGCACGTGCCCCGCGATACCGAGTTCGTGCGCATAGTCGGTGAGCAGGACGCGCTCCTGGCCGTCGCCGGCCATGAGGAGAAGCGCGTCGTGCGTCTCCCTCAGCTTGGCAAAAACATCGAGCGCATATCGAAAGTTTTTCTGCACCACCAGTCGTCCGACACACAGCACGATGGGCGTGTGCGCGGGAATGCGGAGGGCGCGTCTCGCGGCAAGGCCCGCGCTGCGGCTCAGCCCTGTGAACGACGATTCGGGGAGCGCGTTGGGAACAACCGCGATGCGCACACGGCATCCGCTCGGGCGGGACCTGAGGGAACGCGCGACGGCCGCGCTGCAAGCGATCACGCCATCGCAGAACTTATAGAGGCGATGCTCGAGATAATCCTGATACAGGTCCTCCCCATGCGCGGCGTGCAGGTTGTGCAGGTGGCAAACAACCCGCGTTCCTCTTGGAAAGAACATCCGAAACCATTCCGCCAACATGCAGGAGACGACGAGATGCGCATGCACGATCTGCGGGCGATACGCACGCACCGCGCGGACCAGCTTGATCGGGATCGCGGGATCCATTCGCGACCGGGCCAGATGGCGAACCTTGATCCCCGCAGCGCGATAGGACTTTGCGAGAAGACCGGGGCCATGCAACACAACGACGATGGAACGCCGCCGCATCCCAGGTTCGGCGGAGAGCAGATTGAGCAGGACCGACTGTGCCCCCCCGGCATTCAGGGAGTCGATCACATGCATCGTGCGTGGAGGTCGCGGCGCCATCACCGACAGTTTACGCACACGGCGCATTGATCGGACAAGTATCATGTCGCCCGCACCTACGCCCCCCACGCTGGGAACGCGGGGCTCCGACCCGGCGAGGGAATCTCGCGCCCACCAGGAAAGTGCTTAAAACCATCCCTCCCCCTCCGGAGCGAGCCGATGCAGCATGCGGTTGATCATGGCGATTCGAACCCACGCTTCGGACGTTTTGTGAATAAGTTCGTAGTCCGTGGAGCGGCGGCGGCACTTGTCGAGCGGGAGGAACTTGCGCCCGACGGTCCAGCTTTTGCGGATGACTGGAAATCCGTCCGCTTTCTCGCTTCGCTTAACCATGTCCAGAAGCCAGTCGCAGAGCGCGGCGATCTTCGCGACGAGTTCTCCCGCGTATCCGCCACTGCAAACACACTGCGCAGTCGGGGCCAGTTGTCGCGCTGGCCGGCGGGCCGCCGTCGCGGTCCTGCATGGAAGCGGGATGCACCGTCACCGCAAGCACGAGTCCGAAGGCGTCGACGAGCAGATGTCGTTTGGTGAAACCGGGTAAAACCGGGGACAGGATACATTTGTGGCAGGTTCCGGCGCAGACGATGCGGCATGCCTAGCATTCTCTTCCCTCGGAACATGTTGTGGGTGACGAGGAGTTTTCTAGCAACGGCGGCGAGGCCGAGCTTCTTGGCTCCTCCTTCACCCCCCCCCCGAGGCCGCGCTGGCGCCCTACCCCCACGCACGTTGGATTGGGGTTTACGATGCACGGGGGGGAGCCTCCATAATCTTTTCCCGGAGGTCGTTTCTTCCCGATCATGCCTGAATCCACTGCATCTGCACCGATGAACAACCTCGAGGGATTGCGAATCTCTCCCGAAAAGAAGCGCCGCACGTTGTTGGGTCCGCCCGCCGTGTTGGCGGTCATTCTGGCGATCATCGCCGGGTTGGCGTTTATGTACGTCAACACGAAGGGGGGCGACAGCCAACGTCTCGCGACGAAGAGCGCCTCGTCCGGGAGCGCGTCCGCGCAGACGCCGCCGAGCGGTTCCGGGCAGGGGACGGTGCCGGAGCGGCTCACGCCCGCGGCCTCGGAGGCGGGCGCGAAACTCTTTCAGACTTCCGGATACATCGTCCCGCGCGAGCGCATCGAGCTTAGCCCGCGGTTTCAAGCGACAGTCTCCGAGATTCTGGTCGGCAAGGGTGACAAGGTCGAGGCTGGGGACATCCTCGTGCGTCTCGAGGATGTTCAGTATCGCGCGCAGATCGCCGAAGCGGAGGCTCGGGTGAAGCGCGCGGAGGCGGCGTTGCTGGAACTCCAGAACGGAACGCGTCCTCAGGAAATCGAGCGGCTGCGCTGGGCGATTCGCCAGTGGGAAGCGAACCTGCGCAACGCGGAATCGACACTGCAGCGTCGTAAGGAATTGGTGCGGCTGAATTCTGCGTCCCTCGAGCAGGTGGACGAGGCGATGCGCGCGCGTGATACGTCGGAGGCACAGCTCAACGCGGCACGCGCGGAGTTGTCGTTGGCGGAGGCCGGCGTGCGCGTCGAGCGAATCGCTCAGGCGCAGGCGGAACTTGAAACCGCCAAGGCGGCCGTCGAATCCACGAAGGTGTTGCTGCGCTGGTGCACGATCGCGGCTCCGATTTCGGGGACGATCCTGACACGCGATGTTGATGCAGGAGAGCTGGTCTCGCCGCAGAGCTTTGGTGGCACGCGCGGCCCATCGACCAGCTTCCTTTCGATGGCCGACCTGAACGACTTGCAGATTCAGGTGGACCTGAACGAGCAGTTCACCTCGCAGGTGTTTCTGGACCAATTGTGCGAGGTGTCCCCTTTGGCCTATGCAGACAAGAAGTATATGGGTTATGTTTTCGAGATCGCGCCAGAGGCGAATCGCGCGAAGGGCACGTTGGAGGTGAAAGTGCAGGTGCTGAACCCGGATGCGAGTTTGACTCCGGAATTGAGCGCCCAGGTTTCATTCCTCAACGCGAAGTTCGACGAAGCCGCAGCCGACCGCGCCACGCGCATTCGCCGCACTCAGTGAGCCACTGATCGGAGCCCACCATGAAACACCATGAACTCAACATCGCGGAACAACTCCTTCTCCTCGGACTCGAAGATCGTAAAGGCACGCTAAGCTGGCGTGCATCCGCTTGGTTTGACTATGGGCTCGCGGGGGCTTGCCTTGCCGAACTCTATCGGATCGGCGCCATCACCGTCGGCAAGAAAGGCGAGACCATCGTCGTCGAGGGGCAGCCGCAGCCAAGTTCCCCCGTGCTTGCGGCGGTGCTGGAAAAGCTCCGCGAAACGCCGGGCGTGAGCGCGCGTGCCTGGGCCGCGACGTTGCCGAACTCGCTCGAGTTGGTGCATGATCTCGCGGAGGAACTCGTGCGCAAGAGCGTGCTCGAACGCCACGAGGGGCGCGTGCTCTTCCTGTTCCACCGCACGACGTATCCACTGCGCGATGCGACGCCGGAGAAGGACTTGACGGACGCGATCCGCGCCGCATTCCGCACGACCGATGAAGTGCCGGGTCGCCTCGCGTCGCTGATCGCCATCGCGAACGCTGCGGCGGTGCTCCCTCCGCTGGATGAAAGCATCGACGAGGAAACGCGCGCGCGCCGACTCGCCGCATTTGCTCAGGCGTCTCCCGTTGCAAGCGCTGCAGTCGAAGCCATCGCGGAGGCGATGAAGGCAGTTTCGATCGCCTCGTCGGTCTCGATGCTTCCCCCGTAATCAGGACTTCGCAAGGCTCCTCATTCCCTCAATCCACGACTTGCCAAATTCATGAATCCCAACCTGCTCGCCACGTTGCGCGAACGTGGTCACTTCGAAGCTGTCACCGACCCTGCGTTCGAGGAAGTCTCTCAGAAGGAATCGTTCACGGTGTACGCGGGTTTCGACCCGACGGCGCCCTCGCTGCACATTGGAAATCTCGTCGTCGTGATGGGATTGAAGCGTTTTCAGGCGGCGGGCCATCGCCCGATCGCGCTCGCGGGTGGAGGCACCGGCATGATCGGCGATCCCTCCGGCAAACGCGCCGAGCGCACGATGATGTCGCGCGAGATGACCGAAGCCAACTCGGCCGCCATCGCGAAACAGTTGGCCAAGTTCCTCGACTTTGACGGCCCGAATGGTGCCTCGGTGGTGAACAACGCCGACTGGCTTGCGCCGCTTTCCTTCATCGAATTCCTGCGCGATTCCGGAAAGTACTTTCGCGTCAGCGACATGCTCGAAAAGGAATCAGTGAGCGCGCGTCTCGAATCGGAGACGGGCATCAGCTTCACCGAGTTTTGCTACATGCTCTTGCAGGCGTATGACTTCGCTTACCTCTATGAAAGGCGCCAGTGCCGCGTGCAGATCGGCGGCGCGGACCAGTGGGGGAACATCACGGCGGGCACGGATCTGATCCGCAAGTCGCTCGGCGGAAAAGCCTACGGTTTGACGTTCCCACTTCTCCTGACGGCGACGGGGCAAAAGTTCGGCAAGTCCGAGGCGGGGGCAGTCTGGCTCGATCCGGGGATGACATCGCCATATGCGTTCTATCAGTACTGGATGGGGTCGGACGATCGCGACATCGAGCGATTCCTGAAACTGTTCACGATGCTGCCGCTCGATGAAATCTCTGCCATCGTCGCCGATCATGCCTCGGCGCCGGAGAAACGAAACGGGCAGCGCCGCCTCGCGCAGGAGATCACGCTGATCGTGCACGGCCCCGAGGAAACGCGTAAGGCAGAAGAGGCGAGCCAGGCGCTCTTTGGTGCGAAGGGCTTGGATGCAGCAAATTCGAATCTCGCGGAACTGTTCCCGGAGGCACCGACGGTGGAGTTGGATCCCGCGCTTCTGGATGGGGACGGACTGTCGATGACCGCGCTGCTCTCGAGTGCGGGACTGGCCGCGAGCAAGGGCGAAGCAAAGCGGCTGGTCCAACAAGGTGGTGCGTATCTGAATCAGGAGCGCATCGACGACGCTAGTACAGTGGTGACCCGCGCGTCGCTTTCGCGCGATGGTGCGCTTCTGTTGAGGACGGGGAAGAAGAACTTCCGATTGGTGAAGTTTGCGCCCCGGTCGTAACGAATGCGACCTCACCCCAGAAACGAAACTGCCGCCGGGTGATCGGCGGCAGTTTGCATGTGGTGGGGTCAATCCTGGGAGTTAGTCAGCTCCAAACACATGGGGGAAATCGGGAGTCGACGACTCGCTGCATGAGGGGCGCTCCGCAAGCGTATTGATGGAGTAGCTTCCCCCTGACGGGCAAACGGGCGTGGCTCGAACAAAGAGGGTCTCGCCGTAGAGCATCGCCTCGGTCGGTGCTGCGATGGCGCCTTGTCCGGTCTCGAGGGCCCATGCTTCCTTGGCACCGTCAATCTTGTAGAGGTTCTCCTGACAAGCCCTTTGCGCGGAGGTTAGACGTTGGCGCATCCAGGCGGGGACCGCGATCGCCGTCAAGATTCCGAGGATCGCCACGACAATCATGATCTCGACGAGGGTAAAACCACGGCGGTGGGGCCTAAGACGAATCATGTGCGATGACCGCAGCCTGTGAGTATCGAAGTTCCGGGGACAGGGGTTGGAAGCGGAGGGAGAAGAACTGCTCTTCTTCCCCCTCCAGATCACCTCGTGAAACCTGTCTGTCGGCCAATGAGACCAACTTGGAGACTGATACATCGCACCCGTCGTGCCACTGTCGAAAAATTCAGCATCCGCCCCAGCATGCACACAGCGAATCCGACATAAAGTGTGTTTTATCAGCACATTGGGGGTGGATGCTCAGGGGATACCCTGAGCAAATCGTCCACAATCGGGACCGGGCCGAGGGGTACTCTGACGGAATGGGTAAGCGCTTGCCCAAGGTTCTGAGTCCTCCATTTCCCAGAATCTTGGCTTTCACGGGTCAGGGAGAGGCGGGGGTTCCCACTCGAGTTTCTCCAGCTTCCAGAGCCGGTACTCTGGCTCCTCCGCGAGGATGGTCGCGTCGCGCATCTGGATGAGGGAATCGACCATCCCGAAACGACCCTGCTGACCATGGAAGAACCACTTCTCCTCGGTGAGGAGAAAGATGGTGTCCTCGAGGCGACCAAGCCGAATGTCCTCCGCAAGGACGATCTCCGGAACCATGCGGGGATCCCGGATGTTGTGGACGTAAAGAGGCCAGACGTGACCGTGGGTGAGGTAAAGGCGCTTCGCCTCGGGATGTTCGGCCATGACGCGTCGCACGGGGCCATAGTCCGGGTACACCTTGAGGATACACCCCGCCGTCGCGGTCCCGAGGAGCAGTGCGGCGGAGAGTCCCCCTGCGAGCGCGGGACGTTTCGCCGTGCGGATCGCCTCCATAATCACAGGCGTGAGCCCAAGGACCCCCAGCGGGAGGATGAGGCTCGAATAACGCGGCCAGTAGAAAGCAGGGGTCCCCATGCTGGTGATCGAGTATTGGATCAACTGAGTCCCGACATAGGCGCCGAGCGAGACGCACGCGATGAAGCGACCTTCGCCCTTGATGTCGCGGAATCGGCTGAGCACCCACCCAAGCACGACGAGGGGGAGAAGGTCGAAGATGAAGAGCCACTTAACCCCGTGCTTTACCTGCAGAAGGATGAGGTCCTGATGGACCATCCACGCGCGACCGAATGTCCGGACCAAGTCCTCCGGCCCGGGCATGGGGAGCCACCATGTCTTGTAACGAATCTGGTCCTGACGCTGAATTGCATCGATGATCATCGGTGCGCAGACGAGTGCGGTGAGGGCCCAGAAAACGAAGTATGATCTACGAAACGCGCGGTTGTCGCGCGGACCAAACCACCAGAGCGCGACGGCAAAAACCGCGAGCATGAACATGTTGAGGTAATGCGTGTTCCCAGCCAGCCCCGCCGCCATCGGCCCGCCGAGCATGATGATGATGCCGACGCGTTCGCCGTTCTTGGTTCTCTGCGCAAGCTCAAGTCCCGCCCACCCGGCGAGCAGCATCAGCGTGCCGCCCATCGTGTACATGCGCGCTTCCTGAGAGTAGTATAGGTGCTGGGGTGAGATCGCGAGTACAGCCGCCGCGAGCAGCGGCAACGTCGTCCCACCGAGCAACCGCTTGGCCGCACCCCAAAGTGCAAGAACACCCAGCAGCCCCCAGACCAGGGAATGCACGCGCATCGTAATGTAATCTGCTCCTCCGAACAGGTCGCAGAAAGCTTTCGCCGCCGCGTGGTATGCCAGCGGGTGATTGTCCGCGAGCAACATCGCGATCAACCCGTCCCACGTCTGCGAGCACGCTTGCACGCTCCAGATCTCATCGAGCCATAGGTCCTCACGCGTGAGGAACGCGACGCGGAGGACGACGCCTGCGAAGATCAGAAAGGCGAGGATGACGCGGAGGTTGCGCTCGAAGGTCGACGCCTCGTCGCGTGGAGCGGCGTCTGCGAACTCTTCGGACGGCGCAGGGGCGCTGCCGCTTTCAGCCTGGAACATCGCCCAAGTATCCGTAGTCCGAATCACCCATATCCATGCCGCCAGGGAAGTACTCCTTCCAACGCTCCGTGACGCGCTGCTTGATTTCCTCTGACGCGAACACCTCTTCGGGATACCAAGGTTTCATGCGCGCGTCGAGCACGAGCGGGGCCCCGAATGCGAGATGCCTACGGATGAGTCGCTCGTTCCCCGAGTGCAAGTCAGCGGCGGGCTCGAAGCGCGTGAACGCGGTCCAAAGGAAAGCCTGCTCATTTGCGGCGGCCTGCGCGGGGCGGTCACACAGGACGACAAGTTGCCACCCGCACAACGCAGGGTCGGAGGCGATGCGACGCGCCTGATCGGGCTCGGATGCGTAGGGCTCGCCGCCGATGACGAGGCAGCCCGCACAGAAAACCTGCGGCGAGTGTGTACCGCCGGGGGGAGTCCCCTTCCACTCGCGCGGCAGCTCTCTCTTCTCCGCGCCGAGGCCGAGCAGGATACCCTTTGAACCCTTGTTCACCTCCGGGCCCGCGTAGTCCAATGTATCCATCGCGAGATTGCCGAAAACGTAGAGGTCTGTCTCGAGATTCGTGCGCGCGAGCACATGTTCGAGCAGACCCTTGAAGTCGCGCAGATCGCGCGGGGTGTCCGTGACGAGGAGGAACTTGGTAAGCGAGAGTTGTCCCTCGCCGAGGATGCGAAACGCGGACGCCATCGCCTCGCGTCCGTAGCGATCCTTCACGACGGCGGCGCTGAGCGCGTGGAATCCGGTCTCGCCGTAACTCCACAGGTCACGCACGGTCGGCATCACCAATGGGAAGAGCGGGCTGAGGAGTTCCTGCAGGAAATCGCCGATGTAGAAGTCTTCCTGGCGCGGTTTGCCGACGACCGTCGCGGGCCAAATCGGCGCGCGGCGTCGGCACAACGTCTTGCAGTGAAACACGGGATAGTCGTGCGCCAGCGAGTAGTAGCCGTAGTGATCGCCGAAGGGTCCCTCAGGGCGGCGTTCGAGAGGAGGGACCTCGCCGACGAACGCGAACTCGGCCTCGGAGACGAGCGGATGCGGCCCCGACGGATTCTTGCACATCGGAAGCCTCTCACCCAGCAGCAGCGACGCGAGCAGGAGTTCAGGAAGGCCCTCGGGGAGTGGCGCGATCGCGGACAGAATCAATGCGGGTGGGCCGCCAACAAAGATCGTGACGGGCAGGGATTCGCCTCGCGATTCCGCGACCTGATAGTGGAAGCCGCCGCCCTTGCCGATTTGCCAATGAATGCCAGTGGTCGAGTCGTTGTACCTCTGGATACGGTACATCCCAAGGTTGTGCTTACCATCGTCGGGGTGCTGGGTATGGACGAGCGGCAACGTCACAAAGTGGCCGCCATCCTTGGGCCACAGCTTGAGCAGCGGAAGTCTCGAGAGCCGGGGATCCTCGATTACTTCGGTGACGGGTCCCGCCGCGAGGCGCTTCATCCCCACGCCGAGACCCTGCGATGCGAGATGCCGGAACTCCCAGAGTTTCCCCGGCGTCGGCGGGAGGGCTTCGAGTGCGAACTTGGCAGCATCGCGAACGAAATCGAGGGGCCTTCGTCCGAAAGCCAGCTCGGTGCGCTTGTTCGATCCGAAGGCGTTCGTCAGGACAGGGACAGGGCCCCCATCGACATTTTCGAACAGCAGAGCCGGCCCATTCGCGGCGGCGATCCGGCGATGGATTTCCGCGATTTCCTGGTTGGAGGAAACCGGCGCGGCGATCTGAGCCAATTCACCCTCTCGGCGAAGGAGATCGACCATCGCGTGCATGTTGCGAACGGGGCTTGTCATGTCGGGGGGAAGTCCCAATCTCCGTGGACGTCTGTCGCGTGTCGGTTTTCATTCCACCGCGACGGGGTACCGGGGCAAGGTGCGGTCATGAGCAAAGAGAACTACTTCGCGGTGGACTTCTTGGACCCGAGGGGCCAACGCCTTGCAGCGGTCATCGAAGCAGAGAGCGAAGATCACGCCCGCTCCCTGATGCGGCGATTCGGATTTCATCCAATCCGCGTGCGCGCGGAATCGGGTGATGCGGAGGTCTCGCCGCTCGATGCATTCGCCGATCCAGATTCCCCGCTGATCGGTTCGGGCGAAGAACTCGACAAGCGCCAATGCAAGGACCTGCGCGATCTGCTCGCGCGGGACTGGCGCGCGGGGCAGGGATGCGCGGCGGCCAGCCTTCGTGAAACGGCGAAGCGAATCGTGACGAACCACCCCGGGAGCGAGGATGTCCTCCCCGTGTGGTTGCAGGATGAATTGCGCGCGGTGCTCGATGAGCCCGATGACGTGAAGCTCGGGGAGATTCTGGACAGGACGGACAACGTCGTCCGCGATTTGGCTGCGCGCGCCCTCGCGTCCGATTTGGAAGCGCTGGCCGACCTTTGCCCTGAGACGTTCTGCTTCGGCGAGATGGACATCGGCGGTCGCATGCGGCGCGTCGAGTTGGTGCGCACGGACGAGCTCGGGTTTGTGATCGCGGCCGCACCCCGCGATGGCTTCGCGGGTGTCGTCGTACGTGTGGGCCCCGCGGAGGAGTTGTTTGACGCGCGCCACGAGGGTTTCTTTTCGAAGGTCCTCCTGATCGAACGAGTCGATGGAGAAATCATTCGTATCAAGTATGACCGCACGAGTTCCGTCCTCCCCGTCGATCACATTGCGAAGCTGATTCGCGACATAATCCGCGAAGCGGAAGCGGCGGCGAACTCATGACACGCCACCTCGCACTCGCATTGAGCGCTCTGCTCGCGGCGCCACTCGCCGCGACACCACCTGTCGAGCCGAAGGCGTACACGGTCACGGATGCTCTCATGGAGCGCTTCGATCCTGCGACGCTCGAACATGAGAACGATCCGCCGCGGCGCACGGTGTTCTTCAATTCATCCGATCTGCGCATGGGCGCGACGAACCGCGGCGGATTTCTGCGCACGGAAGGGGACGAGCGCGTGCTGCTCGATGTCGAGGGCGCGGGGGTCGTGATCTGGATGCGATTCGCGGAACGGCGCGGCAAGTTGCTCTTTCGATTTGATGGTGCGGAAGAACCGCAGTGGGAAGTCGATGTCGAGACGTTGCTCAACGCGCACCTGACGCCGGTCTCGAACTGGCTCGTGGACACGCCGCTTGAGGGCGGCACGTTGCACATGCCGATCACGTTCGCGAGCGGGCTGACGATCTCCGTCGTCGATGCTCCGATGTCGGAGTACTATGGCGCGGTGTCGGTCTTTCCTCCGAACACGAAGGTCGAGACGTGGTGGCCGATGGCGCCGACTTCGCCAGAGGGATTCGCGGGCGCGCTGGAGTTCTCGCGCCGGGTGCGCCGCTCTGATTTGCCCCCTTGGCGCGAAGACGCGGTGCTCGCGGAGATTTCGACCACGACTTCATGGCGCGCGGCGGAGCACACACTCATCACCGCGATCGAAGTCGATCCGTTCGTCGAAGGGGACCGCGTTGTCCTTCGCCTGCCGGTTCAACAAGGCACGGAAGAATTCGACGTCGCTCCGTTCCTGACGCCGGTGCGGCCGAAACGTTCACGCGTGACACCGACTCCGGCACCTCCGGCGCCGGGAATTCGATTCAACGAGCGCGGCGTGAAAGGTCCCGCGAGCACATGGGATTACTCCCCCGCGCGCGCTATCTTTCATATTCCGTTCCGCGTTGATGTCGGAGAGGAGATCGTCGTGCGCGACGCGGTGGCCGAACACGCTGGCGTGATCCGACTTCGAGGTCGCAAACTTTCTGAGAGTGAGCGTTTGGCCGCTCCCCGACTGGCTGTTTCGAAGTTTGACGACGACATCGAAGCTCAGGAACCCGTCGATGCACATGTCGACATGGCAATGTTTGGGTCTGCGCCGGACGCGCCGGTGATCGCGAGACTCGAAGGTGTCGGGCGGTTACTCACGGTCTGGGGCCGATACTCGTCGGATGATGTGGCATCTCTGGCGCTTTCGCGCGTGTGGATCGACACCTCCGATCAGGTGGACCGGATGAGTTCGACATTCGGTGGGATTAATACTCTGCCGAGCGGGCCGCTCTTTTCGATTCAGCCAACACAGCCAGATCCGCTCAGTGACGCGGCGATTCCTCCGCGCCTCGAACTGCTGAAGGAAGTTTCCGGCGTGACGAGCTTCCATTCTGGGGGACTCGATTTCGCCGCGGAAATGACTGCAGGGTATGGATGTGGCTCAACCGGGTTCGATCCTCGGACTCGAGTCGAAGTGATCGCTCTGGGACAGCGATTCGACGGACCTGCACCCGCCCGAGCAACCGTGGCGTCCCCCGCCGAAGGGCCGGCAGGTAGAATCAGCGTGGACTCGTTGGGCGAAACGGGCCTGCCGATTTTGAAGCAGGTCGAACCGGAGGACTACGAGTGGAGGACGATATCGCCTGTGTTGAAGAAACTGCTCTTCGATGAGATGAGCATGGTCGCACTCAACGAGCGCGCGGTCGGAGAGCGGGTCCTATCGTGGCAGGCGGGTGAAGGAGAAGGTGAAGAGTTGCGGGTGGAAGTAGACGGGAGCATTGTGCTCGACGTGGATCCCGAATTTGTCGCGATGCCCGGGGATCGGCTCCTCGTGTACTACACACTTTCCCAACTCGTATCCGGTGCATCGATTGGTCTCGATGTGCGATTTGAACCCCATAGTGGCAACGAGGCGTTCCCCTACTTTTCGAAGCGTGTGCTTGCGAAGCGGGGGGAAAACGGGATCGTGCGCACGCGCCTGATCTGCGCGGACGAGGAAACGTCCTGCACGGTGAAGCTCGGCGACAATGCGAGTTGGACCGGCAGCCGTCACGATAGTATCACGCTGAAACCTGGTCCGCCTTCAGAAAAGAGGCTCACCGTGTCGCAGGCGTCGCTCCATCGAATCTCGGCAATGCCGAAGCTGGATGTGGCGACTGCGCGTGTGCCGCTGCTGGCGCGCGAGGGGAGGCGCGATCTGGATCTGTATCCCGGCGCAGAAGTGTATCTTCGTGGCCGTGAATTGCTCAAGCGGCTGGAGCCGGCAATCGGTTGGACCTGGCTCTCGGTGGAAATGCGTGAATGGCCGCAGGCGAGGCTTGAGGAGATCGAGGCGTGGCCGCTGGGCTTTCGCTACAAGCTGCCCGCGAATGGATGGCCGTCGCTCGACAACGTGCAGGTGGCGGTGTTCGACACGGAAGCTCCCACCGGTGCACTTCAACTGACGCATCCAGCGCTCAAGGGCGCGCGGCGGCTGGCGGTGCGGTTTGGCACCTGCCCCGACGGAGCACGCGTGCTCGTGGTGGGATCCGACGGGCGCCGTCTCGCATGCGAGGACACGTTCATGACAGAGAGCGTGGTGCCCGCGACGTATACGATGATCGAACTCGGCGAGCCGAATCCGGAGGATCACATCTTCATCGTGTCGCTCGGGTCGGCGCCGGGGAGTACGCTGGCGCCGCGCATCGTGATCGAGGGCGTGGACATCCTCGCGACGGACGCAGAGTTTAAGAAGGTCAGTCCTTCCCCATAAGCTTCTCGCGCAGCGATTTGCTGAGCGGATGGTCCGAGAGCCACATCCCGAGATATGCGCGCGCGAATTCGTCGCCCGGGACGACACCCTTCTCTGCACCGTTGAAAACGACGCGCATCCCGCGTCCCGGTTCATACGTCAGCTCGTATCGGTCCCCCGGCTGCACATCCTGATGATAGGTGATCATCTGATCGAGTGGCTTGCGAATCTGGATGATGCTGACGTTTGGATTCTCTGCGAGTGCCTGCAGCGTGGATTTGTTGATGTCCTCGCGTGAGATCTTGCGGTGGTAATGCAACACGAGGCCGAGAGGTTCGGAGGTATCGCTGTCCACAAGCCTCGTGGCCTCAGGTCGAGCGTAGAGCGCGGCCGAGTAAACTTTGAAACCAAGGTACGTCAGCGTGCCCGCACCTCGGATGGGAAGCGCGCCATTCGAGAGCGTGGTTTCTCCGGCGAAGCAAGTGCCGCTGACGCACACTTCTTGAGTCGCGCCAGGGTTCGTCTGTGCATTCGTCCCCGCAACGAGGAGCGAAACGAACAACATCAGTGCGAGCATCGCCGCGGTGAGTGTCGGAGTCTTGAGCATCGATTCAGGTGCCTTGGCCATGAGTGATTGGAGAGGCTTGCAACGTGGGATTGAACGCGAGGTTTCGATACAGGGCCCACAGGAGATAAACGAGGGCCACGGCATTTCCCAGCACACAGATTGCTGCAAACCATAGGCCACCTCGCAGCCACGAGCGCTCGCGCCAGCCGATCCACGCAGCGAAGAGCGCGAAGCCGATGTAGAGGTCGGCAAGCATCACTCGCCCCCAAGGCTCAGCCCAGATGGAACTGCACGCCGCGAGGAAGGGGCTTGAGTTGGCGGCCCACACAATTATCCCCACAAATCCGGCGAGGGTGATACCTAGCAAAACTTGGAGAGTTCTTGCCTTCATGCAGCGACCTGTCGGCTCGGGATGGGACGGAATGACCCTCACCGAGGTGGGTGCAAGAAGCATGAAATCCTTCGTGAGAACTTCCTACTCCATCTCGAAGGCGTCCAGAATCGCCTTCTCCTCCTCGGCGAGTTCCTCTGCGGTCTTGTTCGAGACAGGTTCCCCGGTTCCCGCAGTAGGGGTCAGTCCGGCCGCGGTCTGAGGTGGGTTCTTCTTGGAGGGGGACGACGCTGGCTCGGATCGGCCGATGGCCTTCATGACCCCCTTGAGCGGGATGACCATCCCGTAGCCGCCGAATGTTCCCAGCGCCATACCAACCAGCCGCCCTTCCTCATCCACGACGGGGCCGCCGTTGTTGCCGTTCTCGATGAATCCGGGATTGGTTAGGATCATCGCGTCATAGGACTTCCCATCCATGCCCGAGCCGCTTTCGCGGATCATCTTGTTGATGTTTTTGAGGGTCTCGACCGCGTCCGTTCCAGGGACCGGATTTTCCGGATCGACGAGCAGGGTGACCTGCCCATGAGAGATCGACCAAGGGACGCATTCGCGATTGCCCATGGTGAAGAGGCGCATGCCTTGGGTGACATCGCGGGTCGCGACGAACTTCGAGATGCCCTTGGTGTTGGTGACTTCGACTGGAATCGCAGAGACCAGCGAGCCCGACACATCCTGCCGCCAGGTCAACGAGCGAAACACCTCGGTTTCGGATTCGATCGCGGCGCCCTCGAAGAATGAATCCAAACGCAGGTCGCCCCCGCTCGGGATGATCAGCGGAGTCGAAACGTGGACATTCGTCAGCACCTTATCGGTGCGCGAGATGATGAACCCGCTCCCACAAAACCACGCCATCTGCGGCCCGCCGGATGCCGTCGAAACCGTTTCAAGGCGGATCGAGATGGCGCACTCGTCGAGTGCTTCCTGTGCTGCGGGGGGGAGCCAGTCGGGGCGTTCGCGGTCGGGGGATGCTGCGAGAGGCCCCGCAACGGCCAGTGCGAGGAGGAATGAGAGATGTGTTGGTTTCATGGGTAATCGCGGACCTTCGCTGGCATTTCGGTGCTGCCAAAACCGACCCGATTAGAATCCCCTGGGATAGGCGGGGTCCAACCGAATCACTCCCTGTCCCGGTTAATCAGAGGCAGGTCGGCGCATTTCGCGATGCGGGATGCCCGCGTCCATGTGCTCGGGCCCCTCGGCGACGAAGCCCTGTCGTTCGTAGAAGGGCATCGCATGAACCTGAGAATCCAAAACAAATCCGCGAAACCCCGCTCGCTGTCCCTCGACGATCAAAGCGCGTAACATGTGCGCGCCACAGCCGAGCCCTCGTGCCTCGCGCAGGACGGCCATGCGCCCGATGCGTCCTTCCGTGCGATCCTTCATGTCAGGAAAGAGGCGACCGGTTGCGACAGGCTCGCCTCCATCACTTAGGACTAGAACATGCGTTGCAATGGCATCGATCTCGTCGAGTTCCATCTCGACGGGAACCTTCTGTTCATCACAGAAGACCTGAAACCGAATGCGCTTGGCGTGTTCGGTCTCGGGGTCACCCCAGCGGAAGAGCTTGGCCTTCACGGCGAGGTCGCCGATGCGATCTCGATGAGATCCATGAGTTCCTTCTGCACGGCGATCATGTGGGGATCGGCTTCGTAGATTGCCTTAACATGGCGGCGCGCCATGGGGATGTCGCCGCATGCCTTGCCGCGCGCGATGAGACGGCGGCAGTCCTCCTGCATCGGCCCCCAGTTCCCACATTCGAAAAAGTGATCGTTGAGGAAAACGAACTTGGGAATTGCCTCTCCGCCGTTTGTGAGGAAGCGAGCAAACACGGTGGGGTTGGTGCCGCGCGCGATGTAGCGCACTTGCAGGTCGGGCGCGAAATGCGCGAGTCCCTCAAGCACGGGAACGTGGCGTACGACGTCGCCGCACCAGTCCTCCGCAATCGCGAGGACGTGGACGGGGCGACTCAGGGCGCGCAGGTACTCGTAGTCATCGCGGGAGACGGTGAGTGCCTCCTTGGCTGCCCGCATCTTGTCGGCATGTTCGGGGTGCTCTGCTTCGGCGAGCCACTCATCGAAAGTCTTCGCGTGCTCGAAAATGCGTTTCCACTCAAGAATGGGGAGGATGGGTGGGCGTGGCATGGAAGTGGGGTGCCTCGTGGAATGAGAGAGCGTATCTGTACGCTCATACTTGTGAATCAGGCGCAGGGGACGCAAGGCGGAGGATGCTCGCCCGGCTGGGTTGCTCGTCGATTATGTGCTGCGCCAGGCCTCGTTCCCGCGATTGCCGAGTTCCTCGCGGATCATATCGACTTCGGATTGGATATGCTCAGGGGAGGCACCGAACTCGCCCAACATTGCCCGCGCGAGCGCGATGGCCGATTCCGCCTCCTCATAGCAGACATAGTATACACCGAGTTGTTCGAGTTCCGTGCGCTCGAGCAGGTAACGCGCGCGCACATGGATGTGTGCGTCGGGGTTGAGCTGACGCGCCATCGTGATCATCGGCGTGCGATTGATGCCGTGCGGGAGTGTGATGACGAGATACCTGGCACGCGCGATGCCGGCGTCCCTCAGGATTGCCTCGTGCCCTGCATCGCCGTAAATGGCGAGGTGGCCTTCCTTCCTGAGTTGCAGGATCGTGTCCATGTTCATGTCGACGACGACTGTTTCCAAGCCACCTCCCCTCAGGAGGCGATCGACTGTGCGCCCCACGGGGCCATAGCCGACGACGACGGCGAGCTGTTTGTCTTGCGCGGAAATGGCGGAAGCAACGCCAGTGTTGGCCTCGATTTGAACACGCTCGGCACGCGCATTGAACAAGTGCCAAAGAGTGGGAATTCCCTTCAGACAATTCTCGAACTGCCCGACGAGACGGAAGAGCATCGGATTGAGTGTGATCGACACCATCGAACACGCCACCAATGTGCTGTGCGCCTCGGCGGGCAGGATACCCGCCTGACGTCCGGCGTCGGCCAGAATGAAGGAGAACTCTCCGATCTGCGCGAGACTGATCGCGATGATCAACGCGGTCTTGGTCGAGTATCCCAGGATGGCGACAATCGCGAACGCCGCGAGAGGCTTGCCGATCATGATGATCGCGAGGCACGCGAGAACGAGTGCTGGTTCCCTCAGCACGAAAGAGGGATCAAACAGCATCCCCACGGAAACGAAGAACAGAACCGAGAACGCATCGCGCATCGGCAACGCGTCCGCGCCTGCTTGCTGGCTGACGGGGGTTTGACCTACGACCATCCCGGCGAGGAATGCTCCGAGCGCCATCGACACGCCGAAGAACGCATAGGATGCCGCCGCGATCGCGATGGCAATAACGAGCACGGTCAGCGTGAAGAGCTCGCGCGAGCGCAATCGCGCGACCATCACGAGAACCCAAGGGATGATTCGGCCACCCGCAACGAGGACGAGCGAGGAGAGCGCTGCGATCTTGAAGAACGCGGTCCCGATCGCGAGCGGCAGGGCATACGGCCCCGATCCGCCCATCGCGAGCACGGGAATCAGAACAAGAACCAGGACCGTCAGGATGTCCTCGACGATGAGCCAACCAACAGCCGCGTGTCCCGCAGTCGATTCGAGGATCCCATGGTCGAGCAGGACCCTCAGAAGCACGACCGTACTGGCAACGGCCATCGCCATACCGATGACGAGCCCTGATTTTGTTCCCCAGCCGAACAGGGTTGCGACCCAGAGTCCGAGCAGCGTCGCCACGGCGCTCTGAACCAGGGCACCGGGGAGGGCGATGCCTTTGACCGCAAGCATGTCCTTCAGGTGGAAGTGCAAACCGACGCCGAACATCAGAAGGATGACGCCGATTTCGGCAAGCTGGGTCGCAAGCCCGATGTCCGCGGTGAACCCCGGTGTATAGGGCCCCACCAAGACGCCACCCAACAGATACCCCACGATCGGCGAAAGGCCGATGCGCTGAGTGATCAGGCCGCAAACCCAGGCACAAGTCAGGCCGGCGGCGATCGTCGCGATGAGGTCGATGCTATGCAAAGTCGTGTGAGCTATGTGTGAAGTGATGACGCGCGGCAATCGAGGCAGCCGTGAATCTGGAAGAGCAAAGTTGCACTGGCGGTCGCACACAAGTAAAAACCCCCCGCCGAGCGAGGATCCTCGGCGGGGGTGTGTTTGTCATGTTCTGACGAGCCTTCAAGGAGTCCCTTACAGAGAGGGCTGATCGTACTCCATGATCAACATGCGCTCGATCGAGTACGTCCCCGAGGGGCGAATCGCAGATGCGCCAGTACGATTGAACAGGAAGTCCATGAAGAAGAGCGAGCTGGTGTTTGGCTGGGCGGTGGTGTCGAGCGAGGGCGCCCAGAACGTCGTGTATCGGCGCGCGACGCCGGGGGCGAGGAGGCCCGCCGGGTTATCGTTCGTTCCGTCAAACGTCGCATCCGGGTTGAGGTTGTAGGACGTCATGCTCGCCTGACCATGGTTCTGCGCGACCTGCTCTGCGATCCAGCGGAGGCGAAGAATCGGTGCGCGCTGCGTTGCGCTGTTCGGTGTTGTCTCGGAGGAGACCCAAACGTCGAACGAGTACAACTTGGTCGGGTCGATGGTGACACGCGCCTCGGTCGGTGCACTGGCGACATCAACGAAGAGCGCGGAGAACCCAGTCTGGTCCCCGGCGCCGGGAGTGTTGAATGTGAAGTTCAACGCACCGGCGATGGGTGCCGTCTTGCTCGTGGTCATCGAGACGTTCGAACCGGCGTCATTGATTGTCCCGCCTGTGTACCCGTCACCCGCTGCGAACGGTTGAAGCGACGCCGCAGGGGGAGTGAAGCCCTCAAACGCAGAGACACCTGCGATGCCGCGATTGCGCAGCACGGTCGGCGTGCCGAGAGAAGGACGCGAAACTGCATCGACCGAGATCGAGCCAAACTGTGCGTAGTGCCCGCCTACGGTTGCGCTCTCGTCGATCAGGTCGAAGTTGATCGCGGGCTGGTCCGCCTGGCCAACTGCAGAGACACCCTGACTGTCTTCCTTGACCCAGTGGTAGGCGTTGATCGCGCGCGGCGTGTTCGAAACCGGAGATGCATAGGCGTTCGAGACGAAACTGAAATCCGTCTGGCCGTTTGCCTCCTGAAAGTCACCACCGAAGCGGACACGAACCCAGTTGGACGCACCCGCTGTCGCGTTCGTCGTCACCGTCGCGCGCACGCGGTAAAGGGTATCCTCTTCAAGAGCGACACCGAGATTGCGCCGCCATGTGGCGAAAGTACCAGTCGCCTCGGGCGTGGAGATGAAGCCGATGTCCGTCGCTCCAAAGGGTGCCGAGCCGTTGTAACCCGCGATCGTCGGAGCACCGAGGTTCGGCGGGATCGGAGAGAATTCAGGCGTCAGCTCGCCGTAGTTGAAGTTGATGTCGATCGGCGAATAGTTCGCGATGGCGATCGGGGGTTCACACTCGTCGGGCACGCCATTCGAATTGAGGTCCGCTGAGGCACCCGCCAGCGACTCCGGTCCCTCGATGAGGAGCGAGTACGCACCCGCGAAGGTGGACTTGCCGGCGACACGGATATAGTAAGTCGTCTGCGCGGTGACCGGGAGCGCCTCGATGTACGAGGACGTCGCCTCGCCACAGGAGGCGGAATCGTCGTTGCAGGCGAGAAGCGTTCCGACGCCTTCATCGCACGAGGAATGCACGGAGAGGACCGTGTCATACGACGAGCCGCAGAGGCTGGCGTCGAGGACGCCATCCGTCGCAGGAACGTAGCGATACCACACATCACGGCTGTTGTTGGAGGAACCGCAAATGGTGATGATGGGGGCGACCGTGGCCGTGGTGGTTTCTCCGACATAAGTGATGCCGGGGCCGATGTGCTCGGCGGATCCACAGACGTCCTGCGCAAGCGCCGCCTTGAGGTCGGCCGTGTCGAGGTTGTCCGCGATCAGGTTGCTGTTGCAGTCCTGCGGGCCAGCGAGCGCGGTCAGGGTGAGTCGGTAACGCTGGATGTCCGTTGTCGCGTTTCCAGAATAGACGCGGACATAATAGGTTCCGGCACCAAAGTCGTTGAAGTTGAACTCGTCAATCTGTTCCGTGAGACCCGCCGCGTTCACGGCAGCGCGAGCTAGCACCGTGGATTGGTTCGACCCGATCAGCTCGATGTTGAGGTCGAGGATCGAAGCGGCGTTCAGCGAAGCGGTGGCGCCACCCTGCGGCCCCTGGGTGTAAACGGTCCCCACGGGCTCGATCCTGATGCGAATGGAATCGTTCGGATCCATGATCTGGAAGGAATAGAAGTCGAGCGAGGAGCCCGTCTCGAGAGAGGCCTCCGTCGTGACGAACGACACGGCACCGCCGATTCCAGTGGGAGTCATGGGACCGATCGGAGTCGCTGCGCCAGCCGAATTGTTCGACTCGTAGTTATCGCCGTACTGGAACTGGAATCCGCGGATGTCGTCCTGCTGGGGTCCGTCGAATCCTGTGTTGAGGAATGCCTCCATCAACTTGGTGCCGACGGTGGGATCAACGTGGCTGTACCCGAGGCCGTGTCCATGTTCGTGGATGAGCATGTTTCGCAACGCGCGATAGCTCCCGCTCGTGCTGGTCCAAAGCGACATGTCGAACTTGTCGATGACCATGTCGGAGTTGTTGGGGAAGAAGTTGTAGGCGAGCACGCCACCCGAGCCCGCGAACGGGCGCATGGAGATGCGGATGTCACCTCGTGTGGATCCCGGGACGTTGCTGCCCGCTGCGCTTGCGAAGGCAGCGCCGTCGTCCGAGACCTCGACATAGTTGATGCCGGTCAGGTCGCCGACGCGGTTAAAGGCGGCGGCGAAGTTTGCCTTCCATGTCGCCTCGCCACCGAGACTGGCGTAAGCCGCGTTCATGTCCGCGAAGAGGGAACTCGGGCCAGTCGTGGAACCTGCCACTGTGGAAGCGAACGGGATCTCCGTTCCGTCCGGGACGAAGCTGTACGTCAGGGTGATCGGGGTTCGGATCTGGATGCCGCCACCGTTGGTGGCCGTCGTCGTCCAGCGGTTGCTTGCCTGGTAACGCGGCGTGGGTTCCCAAACGAGGGCGTCCACGAACGAATCGACCGCAGCCTCATCCTCGAATAGTCCGACGGCGATCGCGATGTCCTGCCACTCGACGCACTGTGAGGTGATCCCGAGTTCTGCCGCGCGCTCGGGGGTCATGAGAGAGTTCTTGAGTTGCTTGCGGAGGTCTTCCCGCGCGGCAAGTTCGCCCTGATGGGCGTAAGCACCCGTCGTCATGAAGAGTCCGAGAACGGACGTGGCGAGCGAGGCCGCCAGTTTCGCCTTGTTCATCAAATGGCCTTTGGTTTGGGTGTCACACCTGCGGGGTGAAGTATGGGCCAAGCGGGACCGGCGTGGCAACTGCGCACCAGTATCCCCCATGTACAGTGTCAGAATGGTGCAGGAGTGCAACGTTCCGGCGGGCCGAGGCACCCCGGAATGCGTTTTCTTCTCTCGCGAGCATTTTCGAGGCCGGAGTTCCACGGTGGGGCGCGCGTGGCGCGAATTTTCTTTGGCGTCCCAAGGGGTCGTGCCTCCACAATGTCGACGTGTCTACGAGTGCAGGCTTGGACGCCACGTCCGACAACCCAACCGAACCGCAGGCGGACCCCGACACCAGCGCGGGGGACTTGACGCGCAGATTCGCAGAAGCCGTCCAGTTTGCCGGCGCCCCCCCGGGCACACCTAGTCCCACGCGTCGTTCCATTGGCATCTTTACCGTCGAGGGTGTGTTCTCCAGCACCTACGCGATCCTGGTTGCAGGTTCCTACCTGACCGGGTTTGCGCTCCTGCTGGGTATGAATGACTTCGAACTTGGGATCCTCTTCGCGACGCCAATGCTGGCGACCGTGATGGGGCTGGCGGGGACATGGCTGAGCGAGAAACTCGGGTCGCGTCAAAAACTTGTCGTCGGTTCATGCGCGCTTGCGAGGGCGCTTTGGATCCCAATGATGCTGCTTCCCTTCCTCGGACTCGAGAAGGGAACGATGATCGCGACATTCCTCGCTCTGTACATCGCCTCCTCTCTTTCGGCGGGCCTCGGAACGACGGTGCTCCAAAGCTGGATGGGCGAAGTCGTCCCGGAATCTCTCCGAGGGCGGTTCTTTGGGCGACGCAATCTGCTCATCAATCTGGCATCGATCATCGCGATGCTCGTCGGTGGATTTCTGCTCGATTATCTCGCCTCCACCGGCCACGAGCGGAACGGTTATCTGATTCTCTTCTCCATCGCGCTTGCGTGCGGGTGGATCGGTACTAGGGCGATCTCTCGCCAAGCGGAACCGCGGAAGCACCTCGTCGCACACGGCGGCTTCCTTCATAAGGTGCGTCGTCCGCTGCAGGATATTGAATTCCGCAAGTTCACCGCAGGCCTGGGCGTTCTGCATTTCGGTCTCGGAGTGAGCGCGCCGTTCTTCACTGCGTACATGCTGAAGGATCTGCACGTCTCCTATGCGCAGGTGGGTCTGTTCAGTATCACTTCACTCGCGATCGGGATGATCTTTCATCCCGTGTGGGGCGCGGCCACAGATCGCGCGGGTGTTCGCCCGGCGATGCTCTTCAACCTCATCGTGATTGGGATCATTCCACTGTTGTATCTCCCGTCGATCACGTACGGGATCGCGACTGTTTGGCTCGGGTGGATCCTGGTCGGGATGTGTTGGAGTGGATTCACCATCGGGGTGACGACGCTGAGCTACGCGCTCTCTCCCACGAACGAACGCGAGTATTACCTCGCGGTGTTGAGCATCGTCCAGGGGATGACGTTCTTCCTTGGTTCGACGCTGAGCGGTTGGGTCGCGCAGCAAATCGAGCATTTCCGCGTGACGATCCTCACGATGGAAATCGTGCACTATCACCTGATGTTCGCGACATCGGCGATGTTCCGATTCGCGGCAGTGTTCATGTTCCGGCGGGTGAAGGACGTGCGTAGCCGCGGATTGAAGGCGACCTTGTTCGAGGCGAGCGAGAATCTCTACTCGAAGGTCATGTCGATTCCATTGGCTGTGCGCTTCGCAGTGAAACGCCGCAGCACATGAGTTCAGACGCGGCACCACAGACGCGACTCTTCGTTCCGACGATGCGGCTCGCGGTTCCATCCATCGTCGAAAATCTCCTGCATTCGGCTGTGTACTCCGTCGACATGCTGATGCTCGCCGTGTTGGGGGAAAGCGAACTCGCCGCGTCGGCGCTGACGGGCATGTTCCTTTGGCGCATGACCGCCGTCACGGCCTCCCTTCAGTTTGGAGCAGCCGCGTACATCTCGCGCCGATGGGGAGAGAGTCGTTTCGCGTTGGCGCGCGCAGCGGCGATGCATGCTCTGGCACTCGCTGGACTGTGCGGCGCAGTCGTCGGCTCGACCTTGATGCTGATGCTGCCGTGGGTCTTTCGGATGCTCGGCGGCAATGCGGAGGTCGTGAACCTCGCGACAGCATTCACGACGCCGATCATGGTCGTCTTTCCGCTGATACAGATGCGCGTGATCCTCGGCGCATCATTGCGCGCAGCGGGCGATACGCTGACGCCGCAGCTCGCGACGCTCGTCGTCAATGTGCTCAACGTCGCATTCAACTATGTCTTGATCTTCGGCAAGTTCGGGATGCCGGCGCTTGGGATGCCCGGGGCTGGACTTGGGACTGCGTCGGCTATCACGTGCGGATTTCTCTTCCTGCTCTATCGCTCGACGCGCGGCGTGAAGCCGAGACGGCTCTTCGACGTTCCTGTCATGGCCACGCCGAAGAAGGGCGCCACCTTGGACCCTTCGCCGATGGTTGGCGTCGAGATGGCGGCAGCGGAACCGGGCGCTGAGTTCGCCGCGGGACTGCCGATTCCACGTGCGGAAACCCCGCGTGCGCGATCGGCGCTGGCGGGCACGTTCAAGTTCTCGCGGAGAGGGATGCGCCTCTGGATTCCCGGTGTCACGGCGCCGATTCTCCGCGTGTCGGGGAGCGCACTCATCGAGGAGATTCTCGTCACGGCGGGATTCTTCGGTTTCATCCGCCTCATCTCGGGCATGGGCACGATGCCGCTTGCTGCGCATGCTGCGGTCAGCGCAATCGAGTCATTCAGTTTCAACACCGGCGGCGGATTTGCCGTGGCGGCAAGCACACTCGTTGGCCAGGCGTTGGGACGCAAAGATCCAGCGCTTGCGCTGCGTGGGATGGCGCTCTGCCTCGTCCTGACGATCACCGCGATGGGATCATTGGGGATCATTTTCTCGATCGCGCCCGAGTGGTTCCTGCACTGGTTTTCGCCGAAAGACGCAGGTCCGCTCTTCACGTTTCTGGCGATTCAGTTGCTCCTGATCGCCGCGGTCGAACAACCACTTCTCGGCATGACACAGACGCTGAGCGGATGCTTGCGCGGTGCGGGCGACACGCTCTCGCCGACCCTGGCGCAACTCATCGGGACGATCGCGGTTCGGCTGGGACTCGGATATTGGCTGGCGTATCCGATGGGTCTCGGCGTGGTCGGGCTGTACTTCGCGACCGTGATCGACTGGGGGGCACGAGCGGCGTTCCTGGGCGCGTGCGTTCTCGGGGGACGCTGGCGACGCGTGAAGGTCTAAGGCCGAGCCGGCAGAGCCTGCTCGTCACTTGTTTCCAAAGTGACATTCCGATTCACGCGCACCGGTATCTGAGCTGGTTTGGTGAGCTAGGATTCTTGAATCGGGTTCTTCTTCCGAAGCAGGCTTAAGGAAAACATAGCACGCAGGACGCGGCGCCGTTGATTGAGTCCATGGGATTCGATGCAGCATAATCATCCAACGGCCACCGCTCGATCACCCACCCTCTCGGCCGCTGCCATCGCGCGATTGCCTACCCCTGCAGCCGCTCAGGATGTTCGTCTGATTTGGGCGCGTCGGCGGCAAGGAAGTCCGACAAGTTCGGGGGGATCTTCTCGCACAAATGTTTCGAGAGAAGCTCTACATCAATCGTAGGTGCCACGACCTGGGGGGAGCGGCTTAAAATCGAGCAGCCGTTCGACCTGTTTCTGAACCGCAGCGAGAAGCGTCGATGCATCGAATGGCTTCTGCAGGAAATCGTCCGCCACCGTGCCAAGTTTCCAAAAGCCGTCGGGGAGTTCTTCTCCTTGCGTTGCGCCCGTGACCAGAATCACGGCGACCTTCGCGAGATCGGGATCGGCCTTGATCGTCTTCGACAACTCGAGGCCATCGACTCCCGGCATCACCATGTCGGTCACGACGACCATGGGGCGCAGTTCGCGCGCGCGCTTCAGTCCGGTCAAACCGTCGGCGGCCTCCTCGACGCGAAAGAGCTGCTTGAGCGTGACTCTCTCGAAGTTTCGCACTTCGACATCGTCATCGATGATCAGGACGAGAGGGCGGGGCATCTTGATCAGCCTTTCGACACGATCGTGATCGGCGCATGCGACGCGACGAACGATTGCTCGCGTCCGGTGTCGAAGCGGATGTGGATGCGTTGCGATCCGGGGCGGCCCGACACGTTGTAGATTTCCCCGGCACCCATGTAGCGATGCTCGACGCGCATCCCTCGTTCGTATGTCGTCGCCGTGGGCCTGGTTGCGGATGCTCCCTGGGAGAGAAAGAGTCGCTTCGCACCTGCGCTCCCTTGCGCGGACTTTCCTTCCGAGGCGTTTACCCATGTGCTTCCGAGGTCGCGGCGCAATTGCTCGACGGATCCGGTCGAGAAAACATCGGCGGGCATTTCGCTCAGGAAGCGCGAGGGCTGTGTCGCTTCGAACATTCCCGAAAATCCCTGACGACGCGCGGCGCGTGTAATGCAGAGGCGTTCGCGAGCGCGCGTGATGGCGACGTAGAAGAGTCGTCGCTCCTCCTCCAGGCCCGTTTCGCTGATGTCAGAAATCGCGCGGGAATTCGGGAAGACTCCCTCATCCAGTCCGATCAGGTACACCGCTCGGTACTCGAGGCCCTTCGCGTTGTGGATCGAGAGCAGGCTGACGTAGTTCGTTTCTTCGGAAGCCTCCCCAACGTTGTTGTCGAGAGCGAGTGTGGTCAGGAATTCGTTTGTCTTGGCCTCGGGATTTTCGGCGACGAATTCTGCGACGACACGATCGAGCTCCTGCAAGTTCTCAGTCCGCGCGGCACCGTCGATCGAAGACTCATCGCCGATCATCTCGGCGTAGTAGTTCGTATCCTCCAGAACGCGAGCCAACATCTCCGAAACGCCGACGGAGTTCACGACGTTGTTCCACTCCTGAACCGCATAGACGAACGTAAACACACCGCTCTTTGCCTTGCCGGTGAGTACATTTTCCTTCACTGCAAGCCACGTGGCTTCGAAGAGACTCAGGTTTCGCGAGTTCGCGAGGACGCGGATGTTCTCGAGCGCTTTGTCGCCGACTCCGCGCTTGGGGACGTTGACGACGCGCTCGAAGGCGATGTCATCCGATGGATTGACTGCGAGGCGCAGGAACGACAGCACGTCCTTGATTTCTGCGCGGTCGTAGAATCGGATGCCGCCGATGATGCGATAGGGAAGCCGCATCATTCTCAGGCCATCTTCCACTGCGCGCGAGAGTCGGTGCGTGCGATAGAACACGGCGATTTCGCGCGCGGCAAATCCCTCTTCATTGAGGAGACGTTCGATGTCCGCCGCAACATGGAGACCTTCCTGACGATCGTCCTCGCAACGACGATACTCGAGGGCGTCGCCCTCCCCTGCCTCTGTGAAGAGCGTCTTGCCGAGGCGTTGAGTGTTGCGCCGGATGACAGTGCCCGCCGCCTTGAGGATGTTGCCCGTGCTGCGATAGTTTTGCTCGAGTCGAACGATGCGTGTCTTAGGGAACGATTTCTCGAAGTCGAGCAGGTTCGTGATGTCCGCGCCGCGCCACGAGTAGATCGCCTGATCCTCGTCACCGACGACGGCGATGTTGCCGTGATCTTGTGCGAGCATCTTGGTCAGGAGGAACTGACCGTGATTCGTGTCCTGGTATTCATCGACGAGGAGGTATTGATATCGCGATGCCCAGTTTGCGCGGATGGCCTCGTGATTGCGGAACAGGAGGACGGTCTTGAAGATCAGGTCCTCGATGTCGATGCACTTGTTCTTGGTCAGGATCTCTTCGTAGGTCGCATAGAGATCCGGATAGGGGATGCGCGAATCGTTCATCTCCGCGCGCGTTTCATCGGGCGTCTGGAGGCGCATTTTTGCGACGTTGATGAAGTCGTGAATCTGACGTGGCTTCACCCGTTTCTCCTCGATGCCGTGCCGCTTCATCGCCTGGCGAACGACATGGATCTGATCCTTCTCGTCGAGAATTTGGAACTTGGAATCGAGCCCCGCCGCGTCGGAATCACTCCGCAGGATCATCGCGCAGCGTGAGTGAAAGGTCCCGATCGGGAGCGAGTGATGATCGTCACGCTGGAGTAGGCGAAGCACGCGCTCACGCATCTCGCGAGCGGCCTTGTTCGTGAAGGTAACCGCGAGAATGTCCCCGAGCGGGATGCCGATTTCGCGCGCGAGATAGGCGATGCGATAGGTGATGACGCGCGTCTTACCACTTCCCGCCCCGGCCACAATCATGAGCGGCCCGTCGAGGTAAGTGACGGCTTCCTTCTGCGCGGGGTTGAGGTCGTCGATGAGGCGTTGGATCACGGGAGCGTGGGGTGCGAGTGGATGTTGATTCCCGCGATTCTCCCAACACTCAGGGAGGGGCGCAAGCGAGCGACGCGTCAGGAGAGAACTTCGATGGCTTTGAGGCCGAGCGAGAGCTCGCGCGTGTCTTCTCCGACAAAGTGGCCGAATTCCATCGAGAGATCGATTTCCAAGATGCGGGCCGTCGGATCGACCACCGGGAAGTGCACGACTTCACAGGAGTTGTCAAACGGCTCGGGCTCGCCGTCGTTGATCACGCACGTTCCGAGGTTCGGTTGCTTGACCGGGCCGCGTGGAATCACGCGGAGGCGAATGAACTTTGCCGCAACGGGCAGCTTGATCGTGATGCGTCCCGTGCGCCCCATCCACATGTGATCGGGTTGGCCTTCGTGATACTCCAGCTCGTGGAACTCACCTGCGAACTCGAGGCATTCGTCATCGAGCGCGATCGGCGTCGCATTGTACTTCGCGAAGAACTTGTCGTAGATCTTGCCGTCGCCGCCGTTGATGCCGATCACCAGCGGGCAGGTGCGGCAGACACTTGACGGATTCCACGAGTGCGTCGTACGCCGCAGGTTGCGGTACCCCGGGCCGTTCCAAACCTCCTGCCAGGACTGCTCCTTCAGATTCCCTAGTTCCTCGTTCATGACGCAGCATGGAAACACGGTGCCGCCCGAGCCGATGTAGGAATCCTTCCACGGCATCATGCACCACGAACCGCCGACCTTTGCCTTGGGGCGATCTGCAGGGGGTGAAGCCGATTCCGATTCGAGTTTCTTGAACGCGCGCGAAATCCCGCGGCGCTTGACGTACTCGACGCCGAGCTTAACATAGCGTCCCGCATAGGCAACGCGACCGCGAATGCCGCGGCCACCCTCTGCGCCTTCGAAGATCATGTCGCGGAACGCGGGGGGCACGACGAGGTTCACGCCGAGGTCGAGCGCGAGCGGAAGCGCCTCCATGAACGCAGGCGAGACGAGTTCCGGCGAATCCTGGAGGGACTGGCCGTTGACCTTTTCAAAGAGTTCCTCGAAGCCCAGCGGTAGCACGTTGATTTGCGTACAGCCATACTTTGCCGCCAGACGCACCAGCTCGGGGAGGTCGCCGATGTTTTGCTTCATGGCGACAAAGTTGAACCACAGCCTGAACTTGCGATCCGGCCCGGCAGCGTCGGCGTTTCGTTTCAGGCACTCGAGCGTTTCGAGCATCTTGTGCCACTTGATGTAGGGGCGCACAAACTCGAGCGTTTCCTTGCGCGCGCCATCGATTGAAAGGCTCAGCGTCATGTGGTGATTCATGAGCTTGGAAACGCGCGCATCGTCCCGGAGGAGGATGCCATTGCTCGTCGATTGGATGCGGATGTTGCGGCGGACGAGTTCGTCAAAAATCTCCCAGTAGTTCTTCGCCATGAACGGCTCACCATAGCCGATCAACTCCGCGCTGGTGACACCGTCGAGGATGTGGTCGCGGATAATCTGGAAGAGATCGAACGGCATGTCCTCGCCGAAGTGGCGATAGTAGTGCTCGCAGTGGGTGCAGCGCGTGTTGCAACGATTCGTGGGCTCGATCCAGACGTGCTCTGGATTGCGATCCATGATTTCGATGACCGGAACCTGCTTGGTACGAATCGGTGCGGCGAGCGTGGCGGACATGCGTTGCTTTCTGGGACGGGAACTGCGCTTCGAACCGGGAGTTTGCGGGCGAACTGGGTGCCAATTCAACGGAAAGAACGCGCTGGGGAGGGCGAATCGTAAGCGAAGCGCCGGAGCAGCAGCGCGGGGCGCCTCAGCGCAACAGCTCGATACCGTGGATTCCGAGGGCTAGTTCGCGCGGATCGTCGCCAATGCGATGACCGAACTGCATCGAGATCCGCGCAACGATGTATCCGCTCGTGACGTGTGAAATTGGGAAGTGCACGACGTCGCAGGAATTATCGAACGGTTCGGGGGTGCCATCGTTCAGCGTCGCCGTCCCAAAGTTGAGCCCGGAAACCGGCGCACGCGCGACGAGGCGCAGCCGGAGGAACTTGGCGGGGCGGTCCAACCTGATCGAGAACTCTGCGTCGCGGCGCATCCAACGATACGCGGGAAGCTCCGGCGTATGCTCCACCGCGAAGAACCCCGATCCGAAATCGATCCGCGAATCGGTAAGCGCAATCGCCTCGCTCATGAACTTCGCGAAGTACTTGGGATAGGCCTTGTCGTCCCCTCCGTTGATGCCCGTGTAGAGATGACACTTCCGGCAAACCTCGGTCGGATTCCACGAATGCGCGGTGCGTCGCAGATTCTGGTAGTTGGGGCCGTTCCAGATTTCCTGCCACGTTTGCTTCTTCAGGTCTCCCATGCGTTCGCTCATCATGCAGCACGGATACACAGCGCCACCCGAGCCGAAGTACGCATCACGCCACGGCATCATGCAGGTGTTTCCTCCGACCTTTGATACGGGCAGGTCACTCTTCTTCGTTTCTAGTTTGTTCGCCGCCCGTGCAATGCCGCGGGCCAGAACATAGGTCGCGCCCAATCGCAGGTATCGCCTCGCGTAGGCCACACGCCCGCGCACGCCCCCGAGTCGTTCTGCTCCGATCAGGATCATCTCGCGATAAGAATCCGGAATGTGGAGGCGTACGCCCAACTCCAGCGCGAGCGGTATCGCCGCCAGATAGGCGGGCGAGATGAGTTCGGGCGAGTCATGCAGTGACTGGCCGTTGACCTTCTCGAACTGCTCCTCCTGGCCGAGTGGGGCGACGACGACTTCTCCCACACCGTACTTCGCGGCGAGTCGCACCAGCTCGGGCAAATCGCCAATGCTGTGCTTCATCGCGACATAGTTGAATCGAATCTTGAACTGGCAATCAGGACCGGCAGCGTCGACGTTTCGCTTCAGACACTCGAGTGTCTCGATCATCTTCGGCCACTTGATGTAGGGGCGCACGAACTCGAACGTCTCGGGACGCGCGCCATCGATGGAGAGCGTCAGCGTCATCTTCTGACGGACCATCATTGCGACACGCTCATCATCGCCCAGCAGGATGCCGTTGCTGATCGACATGATCTCGATCCCGCGTGACGCGAGTTCGTCAAACATCTCCCAGTAGTGTTTCGCCATGAACGGCTCGCCGTAGCCGACCAACTGCACGTACTTCACGCGATCGAGCACGTTGTCGCGAATGGTCGAGAACAAGTCGAGGGACATGTCATCACCGAACTTGCCATGGTAATGATGACAATGCTTGCAGCGCGTATTGCAGCGGCTTGTTGGCTCGATCCAAATGTGCGTGGGGTTTTCACTCACGACATCCGTGAGTGAATTCCTGTCGATTCCGGGCGAGGTGGATGTTGTGCCCAGGTGGTTTGCCCCGAGGAAGGACGTGGTCGGATCGCGGCGGGATACTCGCAGATAGCGAGGACTTCAGCAACGGAAATGCGGGATCACTTCGGGGATGGCTTGGGTGCGCGCTCCCCTGCCGTGCGTTCCATCGCAATTTCCTTAAGGGCGCGCAGGTCCGTCTTGCCTGTGCCGAGCACCGGTATCTCCTCCACCTTCAGGAAGTCGGAGAACTTTGGTATCCAGAGGTTGGGGAGGATTCCGGACGAGGCCAGTTGATCTGCAGCGGACTTCGCCACGTCGGTCGCACACGAATAGAGCACGATGAGACGCTCCCCTTTCTTCTCGTCGGGGATGCCAGTCACCGCAAACACACGCTCGACGTTTTCGGTGATTTCTTGCAGGGCTTCCTCGATCTTGAGGTGTGGCACCATCTCGCCACCGATCTTGGAGAACCGCGAGAGTCGGTCCGTGATCTGGATGAAGCCGTCCGTGTCCATCTTGGCGATGTCGCCTGAGACGTACCAACCATCGCGAATGACTTCGGCGGTCTTGTCGGGATCGTTGTAGTAACCGACCATGACATTCGGGCCTTTGATCATGAGCATGCCCGGCTCGTTCGGTGGCATCAGCGCGCCGGTGTCGGGATCGGCGATGCGCACGGCGACGCCGGGAATGGGATGGCCGATCCAGCCCTCGCGGAATCCGACTTGGAAAATCCCCGGTTCGCGGACATTGCGCGTGCTGACGGACACGGCGGGGGATGTCTCGGTCGCGCCGTAGGCCTCGACAGGACGAATGCCAAACCGTCTCTCGAATTCTTCGGCGAGGGAACTGCGCAGTTTCTCCGCGCCCGTGAGCACGAAGCGCAACGAGCCGAACTGCTCGGGGGTGATGCGGCGCACATAGCTCTGCAGGAACGTCGGCGTCGCAAGCAGGTGCGTGATTTTCTGTTCTTCTACGATCGCCCCGATCGCGCGTGCATCCAGCGGATTCGGAAAGTAGTAGGCGCGAACGTCGCTCAGATACGGAAGCCACAGCGTCGCGAGGTAGCCGAACGAATGAAAGAACGGCAGAATTCCAAGAATGTAGTCGCGTCCGGAAAACGCGATCACCTGGCGCGCACCCGTGACGTTCGATGTGATGTTCCAATGCGAGAGCATGACGCCCTTGGGCACGCCGGTGCTGCCGCTGGAGAAAATCAATGTGGCGATGTCATCGAGCTGGAACGGCGTCGTCATTCCGAGCGAACGCTCGATCGATTCCACTGGTTGGAAGAAAGCGGCAAAGAGTGCGGCGATGCGATCACCCGCGCTGATTTCCTTGCGCAGGTCCTCGAGGTAGATCGCCTCCACGCCCTTAAACGGGCAATTCTCGTGATCGCCAAATCCACCGCGTAGATCGACGCGCTCGGCGAGCTTCTCCAGGAACGCGCGCGAGGTTATAACCTTGGTGACGCCTGCGGATCGGAGAATCTGCGCAACGAGTTCAATCGACATCGTGTAGTTGATGTTTACCGATGTTTTTCCCGCGAGGAGGGTAGTCAGGTTCATGATCGCCCCAGCCGCACTGGGCGGAAGGAGGAGGCCGACATTCTTCGAGTCAGCCCAGCGGTGGCGCAGTTTCCTGCCGAGTGCGATCGCGCCCGTGAGCGCCTTGATGCGAGTGACGTAGTTCTTCTGCAGCGGGTCGGAGAAAATATCCGCGAACGGCTGACGACGCAGGTTGCGCACCGCCGCGCGCTGCAGAGGGAGCGTGTCCTCGCGGCGAAGCTCGAACGCGTCCACCATCAGTTCCATGATCGCCTGACGCAGGACATGCACGGGCACGTCGTCCTTGAGCGGTTTCCCGATCGCGATGTTGATCGGGCGGCGGGAAAAGCGGGGGCGCACGCCCTTCAGCATCCCGCGAAACTGCATCGACCATGAGCTGTTCCACAGCCCGTCGATCGCGACAGGAATCACGGGCGCGTTGGTGTCGCGCATGATGCGTTCATAGCCGCGCCGAAACGGAAGCATGTGGCCGTGGCGCGTGATTTGTCCCTCTGCGTAGATGCAGAGAAGATCGCCGTTCTTGATCGCTTCGGTGGCGGTGCGAAGCGAATGGATGATGTCGCGCGGGGACATGGAATTGCTGATCGGAATCGTATGGGTCAGCTTGGCAAACGGCCAGATCCACCACCGGTTGTAATATGTGTCGCTCATCATGAATCGCACGGGGCGTGCAACCGCAGCCGCCATGATCACGCCATCGAGGAAGCTCTGGTGGTTGCAGACGAAGAGGCCTCCGCCCGTGCGCGGCACGTTCTCCATACCCGTGATGCGCAGGCGATAGAACGTGCCGAATAGGAAGCGAATCTTGAAACGCAGGAGCACGTCGGGAATCTTCACGCACATGAAAACGCCCGCGGTCAGCATGATGATGCCGCCCGTCAGGAATACATCCGCGGGCTTGAGCCCGAGCCTGCCCGTCATCAGTCCGAGCAGCAACGAACCCGCGATCATGCCGAATCCCGTCACAAAGTTTTGTGCCGCCCAGACGCCACCGCGTACTTCCGGGCGCGGCGTATCCACGATGTATGCCTGGAGCGGAACGCAGAAGAATCCCGCGAAGAAACCCACGACCCCCATCGCGAGCGGCACCATATACGGATCGGGTTCCGCCCCGCGCGCGAGAAGCCACGTCGCGACGCACGCGCCGAACATCCCCATCGCGCCAATCGGCACGAGGCCAAGCTCGATGCGGCCTTTGCTCAACCGCCCCGCGAGGAAGCATCCCAATCCGATGCCGACGGAAATCGGCAGCAATGCGTAGCCCACCTCGATGTCGGAGAGCTTGAGCGTGATCTTTCCCATGAGGAGTGCGGTCGATTGGAGCATCGCCGCACACAACCACCAGATCGTCATTCCCGCCACGGCCATCGCCAGTCCGTCATGGTCGCGAATCTCGCGCAGGTTACGGCGCACCTCGGGAACTGGGTTCCACTCGATCCTGAGATCGGGGCGGCCCGCGGGAGTCGTCTCCATCTGCTTCGCCGCCCACGATCCCGCGAGCGCAAGCCCCACGAGGATCACACCAACGACCCAGAGGGATTCCTTGAACGTGGCATAGAGCGTCGGCCCGGCCAAGGTGCCCGCGATGATCGCGACGAAGGTGGCGCCCTGCAGGATGCCATTCCCCCAACCAATTCGGTCGTGCGGAACGATCTCAGGAAGGATGCCATACTTGGCCGGAGAGAAGAGGGCGCTCTGCATGCCCATGAAGAAGAGCACGCCCATCGCAAACCAGAACGAATTCATCGACAGCGCAAGCACCGCGAACGCCATGATCGCAACTTCGAGCAGCTTTGTCCACAGCGTGACTCGCGACTTGGAGAACTTGTCCGCGATGGAACCGGCGAATGTCGCGACGAGCATGAACGGCAGCACCATGCACGCACCCGCGATTGCGGTGTAGAGCCCCGAAGCCGCCTCGTACTCTGCGGTTCCCTCCCCGAACTTCGTCATCGCGAGCGAGAACCCGACGAAGGTGGCGACGTACTTGAAAAGGTTATCGCTCAACGCGCCCTGGAACATGACGGCGTTGAGCAACCCGAAGGTCTTGTAGGTGTGGGGGGCCTGCTGCTCGGGCGGGGTGTTCGTCTGGGAAACTGACATGCTGGGTGGCACTCCGTGCGGGAAGCGTCGTTCGCGGGCAAACAAGCGCCACATGGCGGCAGTTTGTCAACGACTGTTTACTCATTCTTGTGCGCGCCGAGGTGGGATCGAGAAGCCCCGCCACCGCGCGTGTCTTGCAGGCTATCCGCTGACCCTAGGCCAACGGCGCGCAGATGTCATGCGGCAGTTTGAGGGAATCGGAGGTTTTAAGTTGAAGCAGGCGGGGCAGTCCGGGCGCGTCCGCAGGAGGGACGAGCGAGTGTCTCTCCCGAACCCGCGCCGCGGAGGTGATTGCTCGGGCCAAAACGAAGCTTCGGCAAGAACGAACCGCGCCCGGGACTTGAGCCGGAAGATCGACGCGACCGCCTCCGTCCTGCCCGACGCGGATGTGCTCGCCGAGGCCAAGATCCGATTCGGGGGCGTCGCCTACCGCGTGCAGTCGGTCCAGGAGGAACGCCTGTTCGGCACGCTCACGCACAAGACCCTCGCGCCGGTGCGGCTCCATGCACGTTGAGAAGATCGGCCACTGGGACGGGGTGAAGAAGCTGCTCGCGGGGAATCTCGGGGCGAAGCTGGCGGCGGCGCTGCGCCAAGCGAACATCCGGAACGCCCTCCTCCTGGTGCGCGAGATCAAACGCGGCATCCGCAGCCAGGCGCCCGGCGGCCAGCAGTTCGTGAAGCTCGCGCAGAGCACCATCGACGCGAAGGGCTCGTCGAAAGCGCTGATCGACACCGGGTTCTTGATGGCCTCCATCACGCAGAAGATCATGCCCGACCACGCCTACGTCGGACTCCTGCGCACGGCGATGAACAAGAACGGCGACTCGCTCGCGATGATCGGTGCGATCATGGAATACGGCGCGACGATCAAGCACCCCAGCGGTGCCACGATTATCATCCCGCCACGCCCGTTCCTCCACCCGGTGATGGAGAAGTACCGCCCGCAGGTGATCGAGAATTACCGGGAGGCGATCAGGTCGGTTCTGGGAAAGTGAGCGGGAGTCGGAGGATTCCGATTGCCGGGACCCAACCAAACGGACGAGAGAATATCCGCGTCGGATAGCTGTAGGGACGGCTATCCGGCACCGCCAGCCGGACAAGTCGGGCGTCGATGTCACTGCGGCTCACGCCGCGAAACGCCACCCGACGAGGTCCATCATGCGGAACCTGCTGGTCATCACCTTCGATCTACTGCGAGCCGGTGAAAGCGCGCCATCCCTAGCCGTTGGATCCATACTGTCCCACCTGCGTTCGCAGCCCGAGTACGGCAGCGAATTCCTGTGCGACTTCCGTTCGATCAACCTCCTCGGACGGGAGTCCCTCCCCGACGATGAACTCTTCGGGGCATCGCTCCGATTCGTCGATTTCAGCGCCTTCACCCATGTGGCCATCGGGGCCTACGTGTGGGGCGAGAGCCGCACGAATCCCCTCATGGCGTGGATTCGCGCGCGAGGGTTCACCGGCGAGTTCGTCCTGGGTGGCTACCAAGTCTCCTACATGACGGGCGACGATGACGCTGCTGTCGCGGCGCTCCGGAGCGCCTATCCCGAAGCCCGGCGTTTCGTGCGGGGGTACGCGGAATCGAGCCTGAAGCGAGTCGTGCTCGGTTCCGGTGCCGGTTGGCTCTTCGCCGATCAGGTCGAGTTCGGCTCCCTGACTTCCCCCTACGCATCCGGCGTAATCCATCTGGAAGACGGGCAGCCTATGGCGCGGACCGAGACCCAACGCGGGTGCCCGTACCGTTGCACGTTCTGCGCGCATCGTGACACCGCGACCAACCGAGTCCACCGGCTGGGGCTGGAGCGCATCGCAGCGGAGTTCGCGCTCTTCGCGGAGCATCGCGTCGGGAAGGTCAATGTCCTCGATCCCGTTTTCAACGGGGGGCCGCGCGCGCTGGAGGTTCTGGCGCTCGCCCGCGAGGCGCGCCTCGATTCGCAGCTCTCGCTCCAGTGCAGGTTCGAGAAACTGACGCGCGACTTCCTCGACGCCGTTGCGGGGATGAACGTCAAACTGGAGTTCGGCGTGCAAACGGTGATTCCCGCTGAGGCGAAACTCATCAAGCGCCCGAACGACCTGGAGAAGATCGATTGGGCGCTCCACGAACTGAGTGCGCGGGGAGTGCCGTTCGAGGTAAGCCTGATCTACGGCCTCCCGGGGCAGACGCTGGGTTCCTTCCGCGAGAGCATCGGCTGGCTCGAATCGCGCGGCGTGCGGCGTATCAAGGCATGGCCCCTCATGCTCCTTCGCGGAACTGAACTCGACCGCCAGCGCGCACAATTCGCGATGCGCGAGACGCGGCTCGGGGACTTCGGAATCCCCGTCGTCACGTCCAGCAACTCATTCAGCGAGGACGAGTGGAACCTGATGCGTGAGACAGCCGAGACGCTCTGCCCGACGGAAAGGGTGTGAGCAGCCATGATCGACAGGGAAACAAACGACCTCCTCATTCGCGGCCAGGTGCTCATCGCTGAGTTGCACCGCTGCGTCCACGATGCGCTCCAACTCCTGATCCCGATCTATTCGCGATCAGCAAAAACCGACGGTGGAGTCCTCATCGGTCCTCCGCTGGCACTATTCACGCCGGATTTCCTCGGGGAGGAGGCGCGGGCCGAACAGGCCGTGCTCTTCCATCTCCAACGCCTGAACCGCTATCTCGGCGGGCTGGTGCGCCTCGCGGTTCCGATGGAACAGAACGGCGTGGCCTACACGAATTTCGGGCTCGATACATACCATCCAGTTTTCAAGAGCATCTTCGAACTGATGGTCGAGTACCAACTCGTGCGGACGTACTTGCGGGAATTCGGAACGGCCCCGGAGACCGAAAGGCGCCTCATGGGGAGGATGTGGGCCTACAGTCGGATCAACCGCTACCAAGTATTCCTCGAAGAGGAACGGTGGAGGAAGGGAGCACATTGCTCGCGCGAAATTGACGCCGATCCCCATGCCGCCGCGAAGGTGTCCGAAGCGAAGCGTGGGGCATGGAGCCGCGAAGAACGTTCCCTCCTCGACAAGCACTTCGACGGCGCGGCGAAGCGCGACGTTCGCCACTGGTATCCAAAGACCGGCGCCGACGGACAGCCCATCGGCGGTGATCGCTGTCGGAACGCGGGGTCGCTCGCGTGGTGCTGCTGCAATGTGATTCCGCGCTTCAAGGAGGGCGAAGAAAAGGCGCGCTGGGTGGACTACTACAACGTGTACTACGACCGCTTGAACTACTGGTCCCACCCGGCGACGGGCTACGAGTTGAACTCGATGCCCGAGTTCGGGCGCGCGCATCAACTCTGCCACGAGGAGGGGTGGGTGCTGCTGCTCACCACGCACGATTTCATCCTCGATGCCTTCTGGTTCCTGAAGCTCTCCGAAGTCTCGCCCGATGCGAGCCAGACGGCGTTCGAACTCTATCGGAAGGTGCAGGACTGGTTCGACGATGAGCGGGATCACTTCTACCGGTTCGCCGCGCATGCAGACGAGATGCTCCGCCAGTTGGCTCAGGCACTCGCCAACGGGTTGCCGCCGGAATAGCTGTTGGCGGTCCACAATGAGGCTGGGAGTCGGCCCGTCCCGGGGCCAACCGGGACGGACGATCTGACGGACTCTGCCCGACCGCATCTGTCCCGTCGAGCCACGGCCCAATCACTTCAGCCCCCCGACGCTTTTCCTCCGTTTCCGGTAGTTATCTGGCAGGTCCACCGGGGACGCGCCGCGTGCTGCTCGACACCTTCAAGCCCACTTTCCTGATCCAGATCGAGGGGCAGACCCTCGCCAAGGGCATCACGCAGGAAATCACCGAGTTCGCCTTCGAGGACAACGAGGAGGAACTCGACGTGATGGAGATGTCGATCACGGACCGGAACCTCCAGTTCGTGGACGACCCGCTCTTTCAGCAGGGAAACGAGATCGTCGCGCGGTTCAGGTACTTCGACGCGCTCTCGCCGCGCAAGGTCGCGGTGATCAAGGACATCGACTACGACTTCCCGGAGTCCGGCGATCCGACGATCCGCATCAAGGCCTACGACAAGGCGTTCAAGCTGGCCGGGATGGAGAGGCTCGGGATTGCGAAGTACCTTCCCTGTCTGGTACCGGCGCCGAGGAGTGGGGTGCCCCGGCGAAAACGAAGTTTCGGCACCATCAGCGACTCGGACGCGAGGCTTGCAGAACGTAGGCCCACCGCAGACGTCACCCTCCGGCTCCACCGCCACGACCTGCTCGGCATCGTCGCCGGCGCGATCGCGGGAAATCACTTCCCCCCGCTTCCAGACAGATGCCCGGCAGGGACGTGAAAGGTTGCACGCCCGCTCCCGACCCCGCGCGTGCCCCAACAATCTTGGTACATCCGCTTTATCAGGCTCGGCGGCAAGCGGTTGAGCGGAACGGTTTGCAGGTGGGGCGTGATCAGGGGCAGGATCCTCGTGATGGAACTCTCCTCGAAAGTGCTTGGCTCTCGGATGAAATCTCTTCGCCCTTTTCTGTGCGCGCTTGCGCTGATCGGTTTTGCTCCCATGGTTGCGTCGGCGCAGAACACGCGCCCGAAGACCACGTATCTTTGGCATCTGCACCAGCCAATTTATTGGAACGATCAGAAGTCGCCGTCGGAAGATCGGTATGAGTACGCCCGCGAATCGATCGATGCAAAGAACGGGGGGCGGCCGTATCCGCTGAATGATCTGAACGAGATTTTCAGCAAGGACGACCGCGTCGCGGCGTATCAGTATCGCCCGGCGAGTTCCGTGTTCTCGATGTCGGGCGGATCGCGCGCCGGAGCGCAACTGACCTACTCCGGTGCCTTGATGGAGAACGTGGGAAGCCTGGGCAGCGCGGCGTATTATGGTTACGGAGGCGGTTGGTGGCACGGCATGCGCGATGGTTTCAACGCGAAGACGCCCTCGGGGCATCCCCGTTTGGACAGTGTGAATTTCAGTTTCCATCACGCGCTCCTGCCGCTGCAAGACCCCGAAACCGTCTATATGGAAATCCGGCTCCACCAGGAGAAGATGAAGGAAATCCTCGGCGGTGGTTACACGGTTTCGAAGGGCATTTTTCCGACCGAGATGGCGTTTTCGACGCGGCTGATTCCGGCGCTGAAACGCGCCGGGGTGGAATGGTCCATCGTCTCCGGTGAACACATCGCGCGCGCGTGTCCGGACTTTCCGTTGGTCTTCGGCAGCGGTGGCGTGAACTGCGATCCGCCGAATCGCGCGGACCAGATCAATGTACCCGGCGTTGAGTTCATCCGCCGCCAGATCTCGCGCGGCTGCGGGCCGACACAGGCCAACCCACTTTCATATCAGGTAAATCGCGCCAAGTACGTCGATCCCTCGACCGGCGCGGTGGAGGAAATCCTCGTCGTGCCATCCGACCAGGCATCGAGTTGGGATGACGGCTATGGCTGCTTCTCGCCGGGATTCCTCGGCGCGTTGACGGCGCGGAACAATCCGGCAAATCCAAGTTTTGCCGTGCTGGCCCACGATGGTGACAACGCGTTTGGTGGTGGGTTCTCCTACTACCTCGAGTGTGTGCCGAACTACACATCCACTTCGGTGTCGAACAACTTTGACATGACGACGGTGCAGCAATTCCTGAGTGACTTCCCGGGGGCGCGCGACCTTGTGCATGTCGAGGATGGCGCATGGGTGAATGCCGACAGCGACTTCGGTTCCCCGACGTACATCAATTGGATGTATCCATTGTTGAATGCGAGCGGCCAACACGATCCCGTGAACGGCTGGCATGAGGACGCGCGCGAGTACGCAATCTGGACGGCTGCGCTGAACCGCATCATGACGGCGCAGGCAATCAGCGGCCACTCGCCCAACTTCACGAAGATCCTCCACCCGGACGGATCGACGCATCCCGTCGATCGCGCTTGGCACTACTTCCTTGGCAGTCTCGATTCAGGGAACCAATACTACGGGGATGCGCTCGACTTTGAGGTGAAGGGCACGCTCGGCGCGAACGAGGCCGTCGAGCACACCGATCCGGTCATCGGAGCCGGTGTGGGCGAGACCACGCCGCCGACCATTTGGACGCCGCAGCGTCAGCCCTACAACCCGGGGAGCGTTAACTTCGGCGTTCAGTATCAGTACTCGCAGCATATCAACAACGGCGACTTTCACATCTGGACGTTCATCTATGACGTCGCAGGGCCCGTGACCGCAGTGCTCAAGTATCGCGAGGACGTCGATGGTGCGAACCCACTCGCGACGGACCAGAACGAAACGTTCGCGGGGGGCCCCGAGGTCGGATCGTGGCAGACACTTCCGATGAATCGGCGCGCCTATCCTGCGACGAACATCTACAACAAGCCGGGGCTGAATTACTTCGAGCTGCCCCAATACATCGCCGATCATTACAGCGTGGCCGTGACGGGACTGCGCAGCAAACTCATCGATTATTACATCGAGGCGACCGACGCGAACGGCAACGTCTCGCGCTCTGCGATCCAGCACGTGTGGATCGGTGATGGCTCGGGCTCGACGCCGGGCGGAGGCGAACGCGTCGCGATCCTCCCGGATCCTGCGGAGGCGGGCGAATCGCTCACGGTCACTTACACCGCCACGGGTGGACCGCTCGCATCTGCAAGTCAGGTGCGCATCCATCACGGGCACAACAACTGGACAGCGGTCAGTTCCCCCGACCCGGTAATGTCGGCCACGGGGACGCCCGGTGAGTGGGAGTACACCTACACCGTTCCGGAAGACGCCTCGACGATCGAGATGGTCTTCAACAACGGTTCCGGCACGTGGGATAACAACAATGGTCAGGACTGGCGCTACACAACGACGGGACCGACGGGTCCCGGTGGTGGTGAAGAAACCGCGGCAACGAGCCCGTGGACCATGGACGGTGCGATTGATGGCGATGCCTGTGATCGCGGCGCGGGACTGTATTACGGCGAGAAGCAAGGCTGGGTGTATCTCGCGACGGATCTCGCCGCGCCTGCGGACGCGTTTCTCTACGTGTCCTCGAATCCGACCGGACTCGGGCCGATGAATTGGGCGAAGGCAGGCCAAGTTGCAGCGTACAACTTGTTCCTCGCGCGCGAAGGCACGAACACGTTCGCTGGCTGGTTTGACACGAGCGCACTTCTCGCCGCCGACAGCTCCAAGCGTGCGTTCGCGCGAAATGGGAACGTTCTGGAAGGCGCAGTGCGCAAGGACCTCCTCGCGGCGAATGGGCCGCTGCACATCGCACTCGGCACATTTGCGACTGCAGATGGAGGTGCGCTAATCGCGCAGTCGCCTGAGAGCACGAACGCGGACGGCAACATCGACGCGTCAGAGTTCCTCCCCGTGTATAACGGGCCGAATCCCACAGGGACGATTGCGTTCACACCATCGGAGACGCAGATCGCGCTCTCATGGACGGCGCCCACCAATGCGCCAACGGGCTACCTGGTGCTGAGAAGCGTGGGCTCGACACCCCCTGCAGATGTGCCGATCAACGGCAACATGTACAGCGTGGGAACGGTGATTGGATCATCCACGGTCGTTCATGCGGGCGCTGCGCCGAGCATCATCGACACGGGTGCAACCGGTGGCACATACGCCTATGCGGTGTACTCGTTCAATGCATCGCCGGGGGGATGCGTGACGTACAGGATCGCGTCGCCTCTGACGGGATCATCGACGACGACGAGCGTGGAGAGCTGGGACTTGTTCGGCAAGTAACACTCGCCGGGTCAGACGACGCGCTGGGTCCGCCAGAAGAGGAAGCCGCCAATCGACATGATGACGAGATTCGGGCACGCGGCGGCGAGCCAGGCCAGGTCGCTGCCGCTGGATCCCACGGCGTTCGACCAAGCCATAATCGCATAGTAAACGACGATCAGGATGATCGCGATAATGAACGCGACGCTCTTTGCGCGCGGTCGGATTTCAATCGCGAGCGGCACCGCCAGAAACACGAACGCCAGCACCGCAAACGGCAATGAATTACGCGAGTAGAGCTCGGTGCGCGCGGCATAGTAGTCCTGCCACTTGTCAGTCAGATTGCGACTCTTGCCCTGACGCTTCGCGAATTCGAGCGGCGGGTTGGCGATGATTTTATTGAGTTCGGCAACGCTCAACTGGCGCGGGTCGAGCTTCTCGTAATCGCTGTCCACCTCGGGCGTGACGGCTTTGGCGAGACGCGCAAAGCTGAGGATCATCGTCTCGTCCTTGGTCTTGCGATTGAACGGAACGACTGTGCCATCGATCAGTTCGAAGGTCAGACTACCCGTCGCCATGTCTCCGCGCAGGATGCCCTCCTTCGCGAAGATGAACGCCTGGTCGTCGTCCTTCTTTTTGTCGCGTTCATCAACATCTTCAGTCGCCGCCGCGAGGCCACCTGCTGCCTGAAGGGTGATTTCCTTCATGCGCAGCAGGTATTCGGGATCGCCCGGTTGGCGTTCACCCTTTGCGCCGAAGTAAAGCGTCATGTTCGAGCCCTTGGGGGAGAGGTCGCTATACCAGGTCTCGGGCTTGAGACTTGTGAGGAGTTCGAACTTGATGCGTTGCTGCTGCGATTGCACGCGTGCGTACAACCCGGGAAGGAACGAGCGATTGCCCGCGACCAGCAGGAGTGAAGTCAGCGTCGCCAGCACAAAAACCGGGATGAAGACCGGAAAGAGCGAAATCCCCGCAACGCGCACGGCGAGGATTTCGTTGTCCGAAGTCATGCGCCCGATGCCGATCAATACGCCGAGCAGCGCAGCCATCGGTATCGTGAGCGAGAATAGCGTGACGACGATGATGCCCGCCAATTCCATGATGAGCCCCAAACCGACCGAGGCGTTCAGCAGGATTTCCGCGAGCGTGAAGAAGTGCCTTAGCAGCAGGAGCAGGGTAAAGAACGCCAGGCTCACCACGGTCGGGGCGAAGAGTTCTTTGAGGACGTAGGTCTGAAGGATTCGCATCGTCGGTTTCGAACGCCGTTTGTCCCCCCACGAGGCACACTGCCGCAAGCTGGTAGTTTGGGTGAGGGACGCGCCGGGACACCCTCGCGAGGGCAAGCGGTCGCCCCGCCGCCGACCAACTCAATGCGGCGCGTTCAGGAACGATTCGAGGTCGACTTCGTTGATGCTGGGTTCGCCGGGGGAAACGTTGCTTAGTTTTCCGTCCTTCATCCACTTCTCGAGTTGATCCACGAGCGAGAACACATGGTCGAATGAATCGGCGACGAAGAGCAGCGGCTGGAAGTGGTCGATCTCGAAGTACTGATTGATCACCCATTCGAGCTGGAGCGGGTAACGCTGCACATCGGGTGATTCGATCGAGTGCTGGATTTCCGCAAACGAACTGAGTAACCCGCTGCCGTACACCTTGAGCGAGTTCTTTGGCCCGCGCATCAGGCCGAACTCGACCGTGAACCAAAAGAATCGCGCCATCGCCTTCATGATCGATTCGACGATGCGGAGGCGCTCGCGCTCGTCCTTGATCTCGCGCGCCATCTCGGATGCGAACTTGCCGACCTCGCCGAATCGCACGAGCACATCGCTAAACATGCGATCCGTGTGCATGGGCACATGCCCGGCCACGTCGTGGAATATGTCAGGCTCGGGGAGGTAATCCAGCGTCGAGAGATCGCGGATCGTGATCGTCGTCGGGAAGTCGCGATTCCTCAGGCAGTCAAAAAACTGATACATCGGCACGTAGCCGCTGACGGCCTTTGCCTTGAAATTGCTGAGCGGCTCGAGGAACCGGTTGATGTCCTCCAAGCGCGGGATGCGGTCCCCCTGCAGCGCGAGGTTGTCGACGCCTTCGAGGAATTTCGGATTCGCGTACTTCTCCCACCGCGGGCGGATGCGCGCATAGAGCTGGCGCCAGGCCTCTTGATTGTCCTCGGAGTAGAGATCCCAGGGCTGCGTGATGAAGAGCTGGCCGTCCTCGCGCGCCTGTTCGATGAACGGCGCCTTGGTGGTGGTCAGGCCGGGCTTGATGGCTGGATTGTTCTGGGTGGCGGACACGGCGGGGCTCCTAGACGTCGATTAAGCAACTGTTTAATATGCTGAACCGGAGTGGTGGTCAATCTGTGTTGGGCGCGGAGGCGTCGTAGTGTGGGGCATCCAGGGGCCAACGGCGCGCTTCTGCCTTGGCGTGAAGCACAATTGCCTTGCACCACCAACACTCTTGGTTGAGCAATCAATCAACATCCGGGTTGCAGTGTTCACACTCACCCAATCGCCCTCGAAAGGGATTCCGCCGTGCATGCCTCTGTCAGCATCTCCATCGCACTTTTCGCGCTCCTCGGTGCCACGTCCGCGGCCCATGCCGCCGAGCGTATGCTACAGACCACGGTCAAAATCGAACGCCCCATCGCCGAAGTCTTCGCCGCGTGGACGACGGACGCAGGTCTCGAAGCCTGGCTGACGAAGGACGCGCGTGTGGATGTGCGTGCGGGGGGATCCCTTCAACTGAATGCCCTCGGGGATGTCGGCAGTGAGGGCACCACGACGCTCAAGGTGCTCGCGGTCGAACCGGGGCGAATGCTCTCCTATGAGTGGACCGCGCCGCCGCAGTTCCCGGAGGTCAACGCGACGCCGGGGAAATGGGCCGTGCTGCGATTCGACGAGGACGCGGGGGGCACGACGGTGACAGCGACCGCGCTCGGGTGGCGCGAGGGCGAGGAGTGGGAGTCGTGCTATTCCTACTTTGAGAAGGGCAATCGCGCGGTGCTCGACCTGATGAAGAAGCGGTTGGAGGAATCCGCGGGCGCGTGGTACGTGCCATCCTCTCCCAATGGCTTGGGGGATGTAGTCTCCGAAATCGAAGTCGCCGCTCCGATGGACGAAGTTTGGGACACGCTCACCAGCGCGGAGAAAATGCGCCTCTGGATGGCGCCGCTCGTCGAAGTCGTTTGGCGCGTCGGCGGCACGATGCGGACGAACTACGACAAGGAAGCGGGGCTCGGCGGCAAGGGCACCATCACGCACACGATCCTCACCTACGAACCCGGAGTCATGTACGCCGCGCGCTACGACGCGCCGGACGCTCCCCCGGCGGCGGTGCTCGGCCAACAGCTCGTTCACATCACCACGCTCGAACCTATCGACGCGACCCACACCCGCATCCGCGTCACCGGCACCGGCTACGGCGACGGCCCCGAATGGGCCAAGACCCGCGCCTTCTTCGAGGCAGGCAACGCCTATGAACTAGACATGATCAAGAAGCTCATCGAACCCTCCGCGCCCGCGCCCGATGCGGGTGTGTTGGAGGGGCATTTGGAGTGAGGGGGGGGAGCGCGCAAAGACTTCACGACGAGCGAAAATTGCTTCCTCCTCCATCCTCTGGCTGTCGTCCTCTTGCCGCGCGTCTTCCCGGAAAAGCGCCCGAGGGAGTTCCATGTGGACCGCGGCTGCGATAGCCGGGGCGCAGGGCGTTCCTCGAAATCCTCGACATTGAGCCCCACATTCGCCGTCGGGGCGTTGGAGGAGAGGAGCCACTCGGCCATCACCGCTGGCCGATCGAGCGCACGTTCGCGCACCTCAAGAAAAACCGGAGGGTTTGCACACGCTACGCCCGGTCGCACGACATCCACCGAGGCTTCCTGACTCTGGGCTGCATCAAACTCGCGCAAAGGAGGTTTGAGGGGTTCTGTTAGGCGCTCCAAGCCTTCATTCGTGCCGTCGATCTCCAACCCGTTTGGGAGGAGGAAGACCATCGGCGAAACAGCAGCAACACGCTTGTTGCCATCGAGGAAGGGATGGTTCTTGGCGAGGTGAAAGATATAGGCCGCCGCCATCGCAGCACGGTCCTCACAGAGATACCTGCCATCAGAGGTCGCAGCAGGTCGTGCGGGTGCCGATTCGAGCATCCCCAAATTCCTAATCCCAGACGTCCCCGGTTGGTTCACTATCTGATCTTGGTGGATCGATCACACCTCTTCGACAGTAAGGAGGCGTGGTTCCACCACCCTACTCCGCCAGCTTCTTGAGCGCGCGGGAGTACTTCTGGTCCGTCTTCTTGAGCGCAGAGGCATAGGCTTTCTGCCGCGAGGTGGGCCCACCCGGTGAGACGATCAGGCGCGTACCATCCGTTGAGATCCCGAGGGGTGTGTCCACTTCGATCTTGAGCAGGTCGAGGATCGGGGGGTCGATGATGAGCGCGAGTCTGTTGCCGTGTTTGGTGAGGGTCTTGATCATGGCTGGTCTCTTTCGTAACAACGTTGGATATACGGTGTGACATCGGCCCTGGGTTTTCAATCTCGGCGATGCGTGGTGCCCGATGGTCTCCCGCTCCTCCACCAGCGCCGTCCCTCCCGTCTGCTGCGCTTCCTATGCGCCCAACAAAATCGTGCTTCTCTTTTTTCTTGAAGCTGTGCCGACTGACCCGGGCTAGTGGCGAAAATCCTGCCCCTTGGGGGTTTCGCGCATGGCACAGTCGGTTTTCCCGCGTAAGGTCGCCATCCTCTGTGGTGGTCCCTCGACGGAGTATGTCGTTTCGCTCACGTCTGCGCGCAACTGCGCCCACGCGATGGATCGGTATCGCTATCGCATCCGTGTGATTTGCATCCAGGAAGACGGGGCGTGGGTCATGCCGGAGGAAGAATGGAACGCCGAGACGCCTCCGTCGCGGATCGAGAAGTTGTTCGATCTGCTGGACGTGCCGGAGTATTGCCCGACGGGATACTTTAAGCAGCGGAACGCTCCCGAGGGAATTGCGCGCCTGATGCAGTGGCAGCCGGACATCGTGATGCCGATCATGCACGGCGCATGGGGCGAGGACGGTCGCATCCAGGGGCTGCTGGACATTTTGGGGGTGCCCTACATCGGGAGCGGCGTGGCGGCCTCGGCGCTCGCGATGGACAAGAGGCGCACGGTGGACTATCTCGCGGCGCAGGGAATCCGGATTTCGCGCCACGTGCTGATGCGCTCCTCCAGCCCACGCACGCACCGCGAGGATCAGATCGCGGCCGCAGGTGGACTCCTGGGCTGGCCGATCATCGTCAAGCCATCACGCGGTGGTTCAAGCGTCGCGACGGCGGTGGCGAACACGCAGGACGAACTCTATCGCGCCGTCTGCCGCGCGTTCGAGGTGGACAGCGAACTCTTGCTGGAACAATTCGTGAAGGGGCGCGAGGTCACATGCGCGGTGCTCGATCTGGCTGAGGCATACGGTGGGCGGATCATCTGCCCTCCGACCGAGATTCGCCCGCGCGGTAATGGGCTCTTCACGTTCGACGCGAAGTACACCCCCGGCGCGACTGAGGAGATCACGCCGGCTCCGATGCCGGAGGAAATCCTGAACCGCATTCAGGTGATGGCGGAAAAGGCGCATGATCTGCTCGGGTGTCGCGGGCTCTCGCGCACGGACATGATCGTGCCGGAGGACGGTCAGCCGGTGTACCTCGAGACAAACACGATGCCCGGAATGACGGGCACGAGCCTCCTACCACAAGGCGCAGCGGAAGTCGGCATCAGCATGACGGCTCTCCTGACCGGTCTGGTTGAGGGCGTGTTTGAAACGATCATCGAGCAGAAGACTCGCGAGGGGCGCGAATAGCACAGTTCGCGCGGCGTTCCGCGCCCACCAGGCAGAATAGAATTCCCCCCGGAGCGCTCGCTCCGGGGGGAATCTGATTTGCAGGTGCCGCGATCCTCCCGGTCGCGCGTTGTGAGGCGCGCGACCGGAGGGGATCCGATTACTGGCGGGGGTTTGACAAGCCCTCAACGCTGATCACTTCGATCTGCGTCGGACGGATCGCGTCGGGTTCCTGGTACGTCACGCGAAGCGTCGGACGGCCCGAGGATGTCGGTCCGAAGTCACTGGCTGCGAACGCGATCGAGTCCGTGAGGAGGTCGCCGTCGTCCTTGCTCGTGAAGCGGAGCTTCATCTGCGTGATGCCGCCGCGGTTGATCGCAACGAGGCCACGCGCATCGAGCGGTGTCCAAGCCGAGAACTGGTTGCGCGCCGGGAGGACGACCTGGCCAACGGCCGGGAAGTGCGACCATGCCTGGAAGTCGATCGCTTCGGCCACATCCGTCATGCCGTAACGATACGATCCCGGGTAGATGTACGGGTTGCGCATGTCGATGTTCAGCGCGCCGAGCGAACTCGGGAAGCTGACGATCGAGGTGCAGAAGAGGCGGAGTTCCGCGGAGGTGATCGTCGATCCAACCGGGATCGCCGACGTGTCGAAGGAGAGGAGGCCGATCTGCTGCTGGCGAGTCGCCGTGTCACCGACAGGGAAGGTGGACGAGGCATAGGTGCCGTTGCCGCCAACCTCAGAGGTGAAGTGGCTTTCCGTCATGTTGCCATCATGTGCGGCCACCGAGTAGAGCAGGACCTGATTCACGACCGGGGACGGCTCGGGGAAGACCTGATAGGAGAAGCATTCCTCGAGGTAGTACTCGATGATGAGTTCGGGAACTTCGACTGGCACGCGCGAGTTGCCAGAGGAGAACGAGATGGCATCGAGAACGCCGTCGTTGTCACCTTCTGACGCGAAGCGAACACGGAACTGGATGTTCTCTGTGGAACCCGCGAGCATCGTCAGGTTCTCATAGTAGTCCGAGCTCAACTCGGCGAACGTGGTGTAGCCGTTGCCACCCGGATGCGGGAAGGACGTTGCGACATCGAGGTAATCGGTGTCGGTTGTGTCATAGTCGAGGTAGTTCAGCACCGGGGATCCACCGAATGACGGCGAGCCCATGTCAAGCAGGAGGCCACCGAACGTCGTGGTGTTGCCGTAGCCCTGACGCTGTGTAAGGCGGACGCGGGCGCCCACAATGATGGCATCCTCTGGGAGGCCACCAAGGTTGAAGCTAAGGATGCCGCGTGCGCCCAGGTTGTTAACCTGATCGCCGACGAGGAAGGTGCTTTCCTTCGAAGAGGCTGTGCCCTCAACGAGGTTGATCTCGTCGGACTGCGTCACGCCACCGTCCTCTGCCGCAACGGAACCCGGGCGGAGAGGATCAAGGATGTCCGGCAGGATCGTCGCGTTGAACGCGCAAACGGTTGCGTTGCCGTACACGTCATAGGCCGTGATTTCGACGGGGTAGTCGAAGCCGAATGGAAGGACGGGGGGATCGTCCCCGAGCAGGGTACCGTTGGCGACGATTTCATAGCCTGCCGCCTCGCAGTTGTCGGTGTACTCGGGGATGAAGAGATAGCCGTCCGGGTGGTTACAGTTCTGGATGAACGGTGAGGCTGGGCAGTTCGTGAAGACCGGGCCGAGCAGGTCGACGACGGTGACAGAGGCTTCCGCAGAGCCCTGATTGCCGGCTGTGTTCTGCGCCACGATCGTGGAGGTGATTTCTCCGCCGATGTCGTCGCAGTCGAACGAATTGGGCGTGGCCGAAACGCCGAAGACCGGGCCGCAATCGCTCGGTGTCTCACCGAGTGCGTCATTCGGATCCAGCGTGCCATTGCCGAACTCGTCGAGTTCGACGACGACGGGGACCGTCTGAACGTCAAGGGGTGGATCCTGAATGATGATCGTCCCCGCGAAGATCACCGCAGCGGGGCCGCCGTTTGCGTCGTTGTTGTAGATCGAGAACGTGTTCGTACCAGGAACAAGCAGCGGGGCGATCGTGTTGCAACGCAGGTTCGTCGGGTTGGCGAAACCGCCGGGCTGAACTGTGCAATCGATCGCAACGCCGTTGAGGTACACGGCTGGGATACCAGCCGATCCAACCTGCGAATCCGCTGCATAGTTCAGGAGAAGCGACGCTGCAGGAATGCGGTCACTGGCGATTTCGAAGTCAAGCGAGTACAGCGCGGTCGAACCGGCGGGTGCCGTCGTGACCCAGCGTGCCTGACCGTCGGCGGGGAGACTGCCCGTCGTGGAGGGGAGGTACGATCCGAGCGGCGTGATCTGAATGGCGGGCGTGGTGACGTTTGCAAAGTCGGTCGCGGTGAACGGGGCACCAACGGGACCATCCGCAGGGCCAGCGAGGAAGCGGACAGCGTCGTCCGGATCACCATTCGCGAACGGACCGTTGCCGGAACGGAACGTAACCGCCTCGAGCGTCTCGGCGCATTCGTCGGGCACATCGTCGAGATTACAGTCGGTGCTGGTGCCGTTTGCGATGTCATCGAGGTCGCCGATGCCGTTGGCGTTGCAGTCTTCCTGGCGGAGCGGACCGACAATGCGGATCGCGCGGCCATTGGGAATCGAGCCAGCGGTGTTGAGGGAGTACTGCAAGATCTGGCCCGGGAGCGTGCCCCGGAGGCCGACGGTGGCCGAGGCTCCGAAACTGTCAGCGTTACCGTAATCCGTGTCCGGGTAGAGGAAAAGAAAGTCGTTGCTGTTTTCATACATGATACACTGGACGGTTGCCGTCGATGGGCTCGAAAAGTACAAGTCCATCTGGTTCCACTGAATCACGAACTGGCGGTTCGGTGCGGTGCCTCGTGTTTCGAGGTAAACACCATCGCCACCGTCGAAGCCCGACCCGACCGGTCGGATGATGAAGTCGTCCCAGTAGGGGGTTACAGCGGGAAAGTTCCAGCTTGGCGAGAAGCCAGAGGGCGAAGCGGGGTTGGGGCCAACCGCCAAGGCGGAATTTGACCAGGTCCAGTGACCGCCATTGAAGGAGGTCGGTACGCTGGAGAGATTTGCTCCGACAAGGAACGAGCCGTTGTTGCTGAGCTGGATGCTCGTTGTCTGGAGGCCATAAACGAAGATCGGGAAGGGGAGAACCACATGGACGTCGTCGTCGTCTTCCAGCGCGAAGTAGCCATGGCCGGGGTTGTCGACAACACTGTCGTAAAGGAAAACCGGGCCGCCCGGGGCGCGGTCATCGATCCACGAGTAGCCGCCCGCATCAGGGCCACCCGTGGGTGCCTGAGCATAAACGTTCGTGCCCAAGCAGAGAGCGAAGGCGGCTGCGATGGATGCAGCGCCTAGCCGAAGTCCCCTCACGGACGAGCGGCATGCGCTGTTCGCAGGGTTTGATATTACCTTTTTCATGAAGCGAGTCCTTGTTGGGCTGGGAAAAGGTGCCCGTTCCCTCTCGGGGCGGGGGTTGCAGTGAAGGGCTTGATCCGCTCTGGATGCTTGCGGAGTGCTGACTTCGGCCAGACTGGTCGAAAGTTACAGAAATGAACGGTGGGACATTCTGAGGGGTGCCGGAGGTAAGGGAACCAGCGACACAATCTAAGGGAAAACTACCCAGAGACTTCTCGCCTCTACTTATAGGTTCTAGAGGGGAACGACCGTGTGCTTCGGGTCAATAGAATCGTTTTTGTAAGAATTTGCCTGCTCGCGGGCATGCAGGTCCCCGCCAGAAACGGGGTTGGTGGAACCTCGCGACGAGGCTCCCTGCAATAAAAACCCCCCGTCGCGAACGAGGCGCGACGGGGGGGGGAGGAGGCTGCTGGGCTCTTTACTTCTCTGTGGATGAGGTGTCCTGAGTGGACTCAACCTCCACGCTCATCGATCCGTCGGGCTGGAAGAATGACGTGCCATCGTGGAAGCACGGGCACCCACCCTGACCTTGGCCCGGGATGTAGCGAAGGACCAGCGTCGGGCGGCCCGGCGAGTTGATGCCATAGTTGCCCGTGGCGAACTGGTACGCATCCGTCAGTGAGTTCCCGTTGTCGGGGATCTCGCAGCGGAGGCGAAGCTGGGTTGGCGTGAACGGATTGATGCCAGCCATCGCTACGGGATTCAGGCAGGCAGAGACGTAGGTGTTCCTGCGCGCCGGGTGCGGCAAGGTGCCGACCGGGGCGAGGTGAGCAAAGGACTCGAAGTCCTCGGGCTCGGTCATCTCGCTGATACCGAAGTACCACGAGTTCTCAAACAAATACGGGTTACGCATATCGACGTGGATGTCGCCGAGGGTCGTCGGGTCTCCGACCTTGCTGGTGCAATAGACGCGAAGTTCCGCCGAGATGATGCGGCTGCCCGGAGGAATCGAGCTCGTGTCGAAGTGGAAGACCGTCGTATTCTGCTGACCGGCTGCGGAGTCGCCCAGCGTGGTGCTGCCGGCACTGCCGTTCCACGGACCACCGATTTCGGCGGAGGTCTGGACTTCTGTCGTGCCGCCGTCCTGCGCGGCCGAGGAGTAGAGCAAGACTTCGACAGGTTCGCCTTCCGTCGGGGGGGGAAGCAGGGGCCAGCTCTCGCAATCCTGACGTGAGTACTCGATGATCAGTGTCGGGCGCTCGCGAAGGTTGCTGGAACCGCCTGAACGAAGGGACAGATATTCCTGCAGGCCGTTGCCGTTGGTCGGTGTCGTGAAACGCAGGCGGAACTGAGTCGTTCCCTGGCGGTTCACAAAGTCGAAGTTCTCGGGACGGACATCGGCCCAGAGGCGGTAGGTGTTTCCGATCGGGAAAGTCACATCGGCCACGTCCAGCGCTGCGGCCGCGGCGAGGTCGGTGTCCGTCGGTTCGATGACTTCTGCCGAGCCGATGGCTGCACCCATGTCGAGCACGAGTTCACCGAGGCTGGCCGTGTTGCCGAAGTTTCCGGTGCGCAGGACGCTCAGGCGTACGCTGGTGATTGTCGCGTCATATGGGATTTCAGTCGTGTCGAAGCTCATGATCGACATCGTCTGCTGGTTCGTCGTCGAGTCGCCGACACGCATGTGGTCGCCCACCGTGACGATCACGGGCGGCGGCGGTTGCGGAGGCGTGGAGCCACCGGGCACGAAGCCCGACGTGATGTAACCATCGATCTGGGCGTTCGAGTAACGACGGACCGGTTCCTGAGCGGCCTCGGTCACGGTGATTGAGAACTCCCAGGTGGACATGTTGCCGACGGCGTCCGTCGCGGTCGTTACAACATCTGTCGTTTCGCCGAGGGGGAACGGTCCCGACGGCTCCATCGTCAGCGTGACCGACGTGAAGTCATCGATGCTCGGGAAGAACGTGTACTCGAACCCTTCCGGGCTGTTGCATGGCGTCGTGAAGTCCGCAGGATCGCAGGACGTCGGACGCGGTGCAACGTTGTCGAACAGGTAGTCATCCGCTTCGTCGAAACCAGCCTCGAGCGGATCGGCGTTGTCGTCGGCGAGGATGGTGCCGTCGTTCAGGATGTCGATGCCGAGGTAGCCCTCGCCTGCGGCGCCACCCAGTTCAACGACATAGGATGAATCGCCATCGCTGCCGAAGACGGTGATGCTGCTGATGGTCAGGTCCGGTCCGAGGCCGGTAACATCGACGTCGGTCGAATCGAAGCCCACCACGGGGCGGGAGAAGTTCACGGTCCAAGCGACGTTCGGACCCTGCGTTGGGTTCGGGTCGTTCTGGGGGACGGAAGTGATCGTCAGCGCGCCGCTTTCGCAGCAATCGATGTAGGTGATGAACGCCTCGGCCATAGCGATGAGTTCTTCTTCGCCGTATTCGATCCTGAGCCCGCCGGACGCGCTCTTTCCCTCTCCGCCGCCTTGCTCCTCCTCGAAGCCGGAAACGAGGAAGTACCAGAGGCGATCACGCCCTGCGAGGCCATCGACCACGTGCAAATCATCGTCGGTGGTGTCCCCGACCACTTGGGTAAGACCCTCGGAGTTTCCAGGGACGATGATGAACTGGTTGATGCTCGGATCACTGGCGTCGAATGTCTGCTTCACGAAGACGGAGTACGTGTTGCACTCGGTCTCGACTTCGAAACTAAAGGCGTTCAGTTCGCCACTCTCGTCGGCACCTGTTTCACCGATCACGGCGAAACCATCGATGTCGATTCCCTGGGCATTGAGCACGAACATTCCGGGGATCTTGAACGTCAGGTATTCTGCCCCTTCGCCGAAGTAGAAGCTTCCGTCGAGGATCTCTCCGAAGGTGTACGGGATCGGGGAGCCCTCGGTGCGGTTCGTGGCAAAGCCATTGCCGCAATCATACATGTCTTCGCCGCCATCATCGATGAAGAACTCACCATCGCGGAGGGTTGCGCCATCGACAGGCTTGCGGTCGGAGGGCTTGCCCACGCTCTTGCCGAGGCCCTGTCCATTGCGTTCCTCCTCGCCGCACATGTCGTCAAAGAAGTCAGCGCCGCCGCTGAAGTAGAATGCGAGTGGACCCAGGAGGTCGATCACGCGATCACCACTGTCAGCCGCGACTGCACCAAAGATGCGGGATATGTCGTCGCCGCAGGATGCACGGACGAAGAGGGGTCCGCTCGTGCTGGCGTCGTCGTCGCACCCGATTCCTCTGACCAGATCCCCTGGTTCGAGGCCTGGCGAGTTCACTTCGTCGTCGTCGAGGAAGTTAAGGCGGAACGCGCCTTCGCCTGTGAAGTTACCGACTGTGACGATGAAGGTAATGTCATCCTCCGACTCAACATCCGTGACTTCACCGATGAAGTCGCCAGAGACGGGAATGATCTCAAGATTGTCCACTCCGAAGCCCTGAACAGGTGAAGTAAAGGACACCTCGATGGTCCGCGAGTCCTCGCCTTCGGCCAACACCTGGTTCTCTTGCGTGAACCTGCGGAGGGCGACGTATTCACATTCGTCGGGCACACCCGATTCATCGCAGTCTGAAGCAAGCGTGAAGACCAGAATGTCGTCGATCACCCAGCCAAACTCATCGTTGTCGATGCTATCGACACTGTCGAATTCGAAGATGATCTGGATGTCTTGGCCCTGAAACTCCGTGATTTCGATTAAGTTGTTTCTCCAACCAAAATCGCCACCACCTTCGAAGACCAAGGTCTCAGTATCATCGGCAAAGTTACGGATGTAGATGCGGTGCGCATCAAAAGGTTCACCGCCCTCGCCCGCCCCGATCTCAGTCCACCATAGCGTGACCTCACTCAAGAAGTGGGGAAGCTCAATGACGGGGGTTTCGAGGCGCCCGGTTGTCGTGCCACCTGTATCAAAGTCGCAGAAGAAACCCTCTCCCTCGTCCTTCACGATGTTGTAGAACGCGGCGGGAAGGCCCGTCTCCGTGTTGAGGTCGGCATCGAGTCCGCACTCATCGGTGGAGGAGATACGCCACAGACCGCTCAGCGCGAGATCGGAGGTGTCGCCGCTAAAGTCCTCGGAGTAAATCGGAGGGCCGCCGAAGAGTTCGTCCGAATCGGAAAGGCCGTCCTCGTCACAGTCTTGGGCAGCGACGTGAGTTGGCAGGAATGCCATGGCGGAGGCGATCAGGGAGAAAGCGGCCGTCGTCCTCAGAATTTTTGCCCACTCCGATAGGTGTGGGCGCTTCGATGCAGACATTGCAAGAGCTCCTGTTTCGTCTGAAATTGCGCGCCGGAGCCGAGAATCAGAGGCGACCAACCAGCCGCCGCTTTCGCAGCGGGTGGTGATTCATCGGCGACACTAAGGTTATGAGTATTGTATCAGCATTAGGCCCTGAGGATGAGTCAACGTGACTTCAGAATAGTCGGAATAAATAAGGGTTTCCCTGAGATATACCTCGGGGCGGAGCGGTAACTCGTGGGTTCGGAGGGGGCAGACCGCGCCATCCCATGCGGCCAGAATGGGGATCCCATTGCCAGCCGGGGTGGCGGATTGCACAATCTGTGGAGCGCAATTCCGTTGGTGGCAGCGCTCTCATCCCCAGGGCAGGCCGGACTCACGATCATTCATGTTCTTTGATTCGCACGCACATCTGCATGACGTAAAATTCGAGCGCGATCTGGAACGCGTATTGGACCGGGCGAAGGTTGCCGGGGTGGATCGCATGATTACCTTGGGGGACTCGGTTGCGGCCAGCCGCAAGGCCGTGGCCCTGGCTCGTCGGGCGCCTGAAGTGCTTGCGGCCGTCGGGGTTCACCCTCACGCCGCCTCCGAGTGGACGGACGAGACCGCCGGGCAGATCGAGGAACTCCTCGAAACGCCCCGAGTGGTCGCCGTGGGTGAGATCGGCCTCGATTACTATCATCACCATTTTGGGCATGAGAAGCAGCGGAACGTGTTCCGCAACCAGCTCGCCCTCGCGCGCAAGCATCGCCTCCCCGTCGCCATGCACTGCCGCGAGTCATACGCGGATCTGATCGAGGACCTGCGCAACAATCACGGAGAAGAGATTGGCGGGGTGTGCCACTGTTTCTCGGGCACGACCGAGGACGCCAAGGCCCTGACCGCCATGGGTTTCTTCCTCGGCGTTGGTGGGACGATTACCTATCCAAAGGCGGACGCACTCCGCGAGACGATCGCCGATATTGGCGCCCAGTGGATCCTGCTGGAGACCGATTCTCCCTACCTGGCCCCTCAGTCGCGCCGTGGGCGCCGGAACGAACCGGCCAACGTGCCCATCACAGCACGCGTCGTCGCGGAACTGCTCCGTGAGACCTATCGCGACATCGCCCGCATCACGACGTACAACACGGAGCGCGCGTTTCGACTCTCGCGCGAGCACGCCCCCGAGTGCGTTTACGTGATCGCGAATCAGATCCACGTCAACATCACAAACGCGTGCACGAACAATTGCGACTTCTGTATCCGGCACGGAGATGGAATCTACAAGGGACATCAGGTCCGCCTGCAGTCACCCCCGGACTTGGACGATATCCTCAAGCAAGTCCTTCAAGCAGGCTATCAGCCGTATCGCGACGTCGTGTTTGGCGGACTGGGCGAATCCCTCTTCCGCGTGGACGAGATCATCGCGATCGCCGATGCAGCCAAGAAGGCAGGCAAGCGCACCATCCTGCAAACGAATGGGCACGGGGCGCTGATTCACGGTGCGGGAATCTGGGACCGTCTCGCGCCTGTTATCGATGCATACAGCGTCTCCCTGAATGCCCCCGACGAGAAGACCTACAATTCGATCTGCCACCCGATCGACCCGGAGCATGCCTTCGGCGCGACGCTGGAGTTCGTACGCGAAGGAGTGCGGCGCGGCGCCACCATCGCGGTGACCGCGTTGGACCTCCCGGAGGTGGACATCGCTGCCACGCGCGCGCTGGCAGCGGAACTCGGCGTGGAGTTGTACGTCCATTCGCGCGTGCCGGTGTTCGAGGAGGAAGTCGTGCGGTAGGACACGCGCCTGACCCCGCCAGGGCCTCGGGACAACATATCCGCGTGGCTACCTGATTCCAGTTCCTATTGCCGCCAAGACCTCCGAACGGGTGGGATTCGCGCCCTCTGGTGTGCTGATCGGCCAGAGTACCTCCTCCTCTGGTTCCCCGAATGATCTACTACTGGGTTGGCTTCATCACCCTCGTCTTGTCGCTGCTGACGTTTGATCTGGTGGTCCTGAACAAGAAGGGCAAACACGTCACGTTCAAGGCGGCGATCGGTTGGACCGCGTTCTGGGTGAGTCTCGCACTCGCGTTCAATGTCTTTGTCTACTTCGCGTACTCGAATCATTGGGGAGGCATCGGAAACAATCCCGCCTACCCGCTGGATGGAAAGACCGCCGCCCTCGAATTCCTCGTGGCCTACCTCGTCGAGGAATCACTCAGCGTCGATAACATGTTTGTATTCGCGGTGGTCTTCGGATTTTTCCGCGTGCAAAAGGAACTCCAGCATCGAGTGCTCTATTGGGGCATCCTGGGTGCTCTGATCATGCGCGGCATCATGATCGCGCTGGGCACGACCCTGATTCACAAATTCGATTGGATCATCTACGTCTTCGGCGGATTGCTGATCTTCACCGCGGCAAAGATGTACTTCTCAGGCGATGACTCGGTCGAACCAGAGAAGAACATTCTTGTCCGCATCGCCCGAAAGGTCATGCCCGTCACGAAGGAGTATCACGGCGAGAAGTTCTTCGTGCACGAGAATGGGCTCCGATCGGCGACACCCCTCTTCATCGTGCTACTTGTCATTGAGAGCACCGACGTCTTGTTCGCCGTCGATTCGATCCCCGCGGTGTTTGCCGTCACGCGTGACCCGTTCATCGTGTTCACGTCGAACATCTTCGCGATTCTTGGTTTGCGCGCGCTTTACTTTGCACTCGCGGGTGTGATGGATCGCTTCCACTATCTCAAGCTATCGTTGGTCGTGTTGCTCGCCTTCATTGGTGTGAAGATGCTACTGAGCAAGACATACCACATCCCGCCGGGCATCTCGCTCGGCATTGTATTCACGATTCTCGCAACGGGCGTCATTGCTTCCATCGTCTCCCCGAAACGGGAAGCCCCGAGCGTCCACCTCGAGGGTCCGGAGCATCCGTCCACTCAGAACTGAAGCACCTTTTCGAGCAGCTCCCGGATCTCGGGCTTGCCGCCGAAGTACATGTTAAACGCGCGACTCCCCTGGAGGCGCATCGCGAGTTCTCGTCCTGCGGCGACCTTGGCCAGGAGTTCCTTGTTCGGGTCGGGCATCTCGACACCGAGCGAGATGCGCTGAAGTTCGGTCAGCGGGTTCTTGACTTCGCCGTTCATCTGGCGGTCGGGAGAACACTTCGGCGCATTCGCCCAGCGTGCGAGGGGTGCGGCAAGGCGCTCTGCCAGATGCATGTCCCCGAGTTTCTGGCGCAGCGAGGTGATTTCCTCCGGCGTGCGACGAGGGAGTTTGAATTCCGCCAGGATCGCATCCGAGAGATCGCGTGATTCACCCCACCGATAGGTGTGGATCATGCCCATGTCCGCCAGCGCCTGAGTGTGCTCGTCGAGCGCCGTCGTCACGACCCGCAGTCCCATCCACAGCCAGCCGAGCACGCGGTTCCTGCAGCCAAGTTCCCCCTCGAGGGACTTCAGATCGCAACTGACCGCGACGTGTGCCTCGTTGCAAACGGCGAGGAAGTCATCGTGCGCCAGCCACCCCATGAACACGATGCGGTTCTTCAGCGGGCTCGCCTCGACGCGCTTGCGGAAGCGCTCATAGACGATCGTGCTGTGGCCGCCGATGGTGCCGCCGGTCACGACGAGATAGACGTCCTCCTCGAACATCATCGTCTTCTCGAGCGCGGAGAAAAACGTGTCGTCGTCGAACCAGGTGTTCATCCCTCCCGTGACGAGCATCACGCGCGCGTCACGCGGAATGTCGTGGGACTGAAGTAGGCCGCGGAAGTGCGGGATCGGCTCGCGGTCGATCGCGATTGCGGGGGGAATCACTGAGACGAACTCGTGTCCGCAGGACTCCGAGTTGAGTCGCCCCGCCGCGCCGAGTTCGCCGATCAGAGCTAGCCTCTGCGCCTTGGAACAGACCGAAAAATGGTCGGCTCGCAGCAGGACGGGGAGCGTGGTCCTCCACATCTCGGCAATCGCCTCATTGCTGCTGTGGCGAAACGCCTGCTGTTGGCGTTCCGCTGCCGGATGCCCGAAGTAATCCACCCAAAGCGGCCCGCCAAAGTTCGACTGCGTCGCAGCGAGAGCGCCGATGTCAGTCAGCGCAACAATCGCGTCGAACGCTTCCTTCTCGCACAAGGTATTGATCGCGCGGACCGCCGCATCCGTCGTCGGCGGTACGGCCATGTGGTGCTTGAGCGCGATCTGCGTCGTGCTCTTCTGCACAGGGAGTGTGCCAAAAGGCATCTCGAGGAGGGAGAGTTTGTGTTCCTCGGCATCGAGGCCTCGGATCATCGTGAGCAGACGGAGACCTGGCGCATAGACCTGCGGTTGCTTTGGGTCGGGAAGGGGGCCGACGCCAACGAGTAGGACGTTGCTCATGGGAGAGCCTTTCGTGCCTTGCGAATGATGGCCTGAGCGTCATTCGCCGTTGGTGCCTCCGCGAAGAGGCGCATGATGGGCTCAGTGCCACTGGGGCGGACGTGAAGCCAGCGATCCTCCCAGATGACCTTGAGGCCATCGGTATCGTCGAAGCTCGCTTCTCCAAACGCTTTACGCAAGGCCGCAAACACGGCGGCCACCTCGATCCCGGCGATGGAGACTTTGTCCTTCACCATCGCATAATCCGGGATGGACGCATTCCAGTCGCTGAGTTTCTTCCATCCCCCGTGCTTCATGCCGAGGAGGATGAGCGCGATGCCAGCCGCCGCGTCGCGGCCCGAATGCACGGAGGGGATGATGACTCCGCCATTTCCCTCGCCGCCGATCGCGGCCTTCTTCTGCTTCATCAGGGCGACGACGTGCGCCTCGCCGACTTTGGATCGATAAACCTTGGTCTTGTGCATGGCGGCGACGTCTTCGAGAGCACGTGAACTCGATAGATTCGCAACAAGGGGCGTCTTCCCCTTTAGGCGCAGCCAGGCATCCGCGCAGAGCACAAGCGTGCGCTCCTCGCCGATGGCGCGGCCGGTCTCGTCCACCAACGCGAGACGATCCGCATCCGGGTCGAGCGCGAACCCGAGGGCTGCTTTCGATTTCGGAACTTCTGCACAAAGGTCGCCGAGATTTTCCGGGAGTGGTTCCGCCCCTCGCGGAAACGGGAGCGTCGGGTTGTCGTGGATGGTCTTCGTCATTCCGCCATACGACTTGGACACGAGTGGCGCGAGGAAGCTCCCCGCGCCGTTGCAGCAATCGATGACGACTTTGGTGCGTCCCTCGATAGGTTCGAGCTCATCGAGCAGTTGATTGAGGTGCAGCTCTAGTGTCTTCTCGGGCTCGACGGACCACATCCCCGCGTACTCTTCGAGGCGAGGCGGCGTGGTCCCCAGGGCCGCCTTGAGTTTCTCGAACTCCCCGGGCCCAAGGAAGATGCCCGCGTTTGTGAAAAACTTGAGGCCGTTGTATTCCCCCGGATTGTGGCTGGCCGTGATGGCGATGCCACCGTCCATGCCGGCGACTCGGACGGTCATGCCGATCGTGGGCGTCGGGAGGAGGTCACCATAGAACGGGCGCTTGCCGTGGGCGATCAGCGTGCCTCCGACGAGTTGCGAGATCCAACCGCGGGACGCCCTCGAATCGCCACCGACGAGGATGTCGGGGCCCTTCGTGATGCTCGCGAAAGCGCCAACGTAGCGCACGATCGTTTCGGGAGAGAGCGTCTCGCCCACGATGCCGCGCACTCCGGCAACGGATACGATTAGGTCAGACTTGGCGGCGGGTTTGGTGGAGAGGCGTGATGTCATTTTGAACGAAGGGCCTCGCTTGCGCCCAAGGGGGTTCGTACAGGATAGAGCGGGTGGATGCTCCTCTCGCTCGTGTGTCGGACGCTCGACGAATCGAGGCAGGAGGTCAAGGACACCCCCCACGGGACGAAGTCATGCGCTTTCCCATCGAACTCTGGACCGACCCGGCCGATGCCGTACTCGCCGCAGCAACGGCGGAAGGCTTCGCGTTCTTTCCGATCATCCTGACCGACAAGCTCGCGAACGCGGTCTTCATCAATGAGGCTGCCGAGTCCATCTTTCGCGATCGCGCGGAAGCGCTCGTGAACCGCACAACCTTTTCCCTCCTCGGGTTTGAGAAACTGGAATGCCTGCCAGAGGGCCTGACCTTGGCACTGCAGGCCAGAAGCACACCTTGGCGCGGTGTCGTGCAACTGGACGTGACCGGCGGTCAGGAACGCCGCTATGTCGAAGCCTCTGCGGTGCACCGCGACGGAGAACTCGTGTGCGGACTTCTGCGAATCGCAGAACACACGACATGACGAAACTGGTCCCCTACGCTCGAAAACGCGTCGCTATCCTTGCGAGCGGACGTGGCTCGAATGTGCGCGCGTTGCTTGAGGCGCAGGCACTCGGCAGGCTGCCCTTCGCGCGGATCGTGCTTGTGCTCACGAACCGCCCCACGGCGGGCGCGCTCGATGTTGCGAGGCAATTCTCCGTGGAAGGCATCCTCGTCGATCACAAGAAGTTCGAAGGGGATCGCGGCGCGCACGAGCGCGAAATCGTGCGCGTGCTCGCATCGCGCAAGATCGACATCGTCGTGCTGGCGGGCTACATGCGCGTTCTCTCGGGCGCGTTGCTGGATGTCTTTGAGGGACGAACGATCAACATCCATCCGTCGCTACTGCCGGCCTACCCCGGGGCGCACGCTCAGCGCGATGCGATTGCCGCCGGCGCCAAAGTCAGCGGCTGCACGGTGCACTTCGTCACGAGCGACCTCGACGCGGGGCCGATCATCCTCCAGCGGTCCGTCCCGGTGAACGAGGATGACACGGAGGAAACACTTTCTGCGCGCATCCTCGAGGAGGAGCACGTCGCCCTGCCCGAGGCCTTGCGCCTCCTCTGCGAGTGCCGACTCAAGATCGACGGGCGACGCGTGCTGCGCGTTCCGCCGCCCGAGGACACGCGTCCCTCCTTGCTGATCGCCACGGGCAACCAGCACAAGGTGCAGGAGATTGAATCGATCCTCGACGACATTCCGTTTCGTATCCGCAGCACGAACGAATTCCCCGGGTACACCGACGTGGAGGAGAACGGGAAAACCTACGAGGAGAATGCGTTGCTGAAGGCGCGCACGTGGCATCGCCGCAAGTCGCTGTGGACGCTCGCGGATGATAGCGGCATCGAAGTGGACGCGCTCGACGGGCGCCCGGGGCTGCACTCTGCGCGCTATGCTGCGACGAATGAAGGTCGCATTGCGCGCATGCTCGACGAATTGAGCCGCACGAAGGATCCCGCCAAGCGCACCGCGCGTTTTGTGAGTGTCGTCGCCGTCTGCGGCCCGGGTGGCGTCGAGCGCGTCGTCCGCGGCACGTGCGAAGGTCGTATCGCCTTCGAATCGCGCGGGAACGGTGGATTCGGCTACGACCCGATTTTCATCCCCGACGGATTCGACGGTCGCCATCTGGCGGAACTCGGAGACTCGATCAAGAACACGATCAGCCATCGCGCGCGTGCGCTCGCCGAACTGCGCCCGCATCTCTTTGAATACGCGATGAGGTAACGGACGTGGCGGACATCGCGACAAACCTGGCCCAAGTTCACGCGCGCATCGATGCGGCGTGTCGCCGGGCGGGGCGCGACCGGGGTGAAGTGCAACTCGTCGCTGTCACGAAACAGCGCTCGCTCGGGCAAGTGCTGGAGCTGCTGCGGCTCGGCGAAAAACACTTCGGCGAAAATCGCGCACAGGAAGTCCGCGACGTCGTCCCACTCGTGCCTGAAGGACCGACATGGCACTTCATCGGACGCCTGCAATCGAACAAGGCGAAGTACCTTCCCGGTCTTGTGACCTGGATTCACTCAGTCGATTCGCTTGCTCTGGCGGAGGCCTTGTCGAAGGCGTACTCGAACGCCGGTGCGACAGCGAAGATACTGCTCCAGGTCAACATCAGCGGCGAAGCTGCAAAGGCCGGCAGCGACGCCGGGGGCGCGCGGGCACTGCTCGATTCGGTTGTCGAGCTACGCGGGCTTCAGATTGAGGGACTGATGACGATGGCTCCCTACTCGGAAGATCCGGAACTCGCGCGCCCGGTGTTTCGAGGTTTGCGGGAACTGCGTGATCGACTCGTGCGCGAGAGCGGCGTCGCGCTCCTCCATCTCTCGATGGGCATGTCGGGGGATTACGAAGTCGCGATCGAAGAAGGCGCGACCCTTGTGCGCGTCGGGTCGGCGTTGTTCGAGTGACTCGTTAGTCGGTTTCCACCGTGGGATCAGGAGGCGGCGGAATCTCTTCGATCATCCTGGTGATCAATTCCTGCGCGCGCGCGGCAAGATCCCCCCCCGGTGGGCTGAGACTGGAGAGGCCCCACGTCTCGGATCCGGGGAACTCCTTCGCCCACTCGATCGGCGCCGCCACACTGTCGAGCCACGCGTAGAATTTCGGAGTCGGAATCGGCTCGCCGAGGCTCGGCCAAACGTCTGCTGGGAGCGCATACGTGGATGGGTCGATGTCGTCGATGCCGAGCGCCTTCCCCTGAGGCTCAAGGTACCGCAGATATATCGGCGATGACGTTGCAACATCGGCGATGCGCGCCATGGCGAGGGCCCGCACACCGAGGCGCCGCGCGAGGTCGGAACGGGGCGTCCGTAGCGTCAGCAGGGCAGAGGTAAGTCGCGCCTCCGACATCATCGCTGCGGGAAGCCCCTCGTGCGAGGAGAGCGTCGCGCGTTGACGTGAGCTCGATTCGAGGAATGCGCCGATCCCGACGATCATCGCGTCGCGTTCAGCGGAGGGCGGGGCATCTGCCGCGAGAAGTGCGAGCCCCTCCAGCGAGCGTGTTACTTCGATGTGTGCACCTCGGAATTCGGAGGCGATGATCGATGCTGCTTGGGCGAATAGAACACTGGCGCCATCGGGATCTCCGAGTCGAACGCAAGCATCCCCGAGGAGCCGAAGCGTGAAGGCGACGTCGGGCTTGGTCGGATCGAAAGTCTCGCCGGTTCCTCGCAGCGCGTGAACGAGCATCGCACGAGCTTCCTCCGGGCGACCGAGTTCCAAGAGCGTCGCGGCCAATCGCGTCCGGGCATTCATGAGATTCGGATGCGTCGGCGGCAGGAGGGTGATCCATGCGGCAAGGGAGCGTTCATACCAGTCGAGCGCTTCCTCGTACTCCCCCTGATCGAAGAGAACCATCGCGATGTTGTTCACGGCCGCTGTTGTGTCGGGATGAAGTGGCCCGCTTGCCTCAGCCCAAATCGAGTGCGCGCGACGCAGTGATTCCTCCGCGAGGTCGAGTTTCCCCTGTCGGCGATAAAGTGTCCCAAGATTGTTCAGTCGCAGTGCGACCTTGGGGTCCTTTGGTCCGAGTTGCTTCTCCTGAATTGCCTGGGCTCTTAGGTAGAGCTTCTCGGCCTCGTCGAAGCGCCCCTGACGACTGTAGAGGATTGCCAGATTGTTGAGCGTGGTCGTCAGCACGGGATGGTCGGCACCAAGGCGGCGCTCGCGAATCTCAAGTGCACGGAGGAGTGCCTTTTCCGCGTCGTCATACCGTTGCAGCCGAGTGTAGAACGATCCCAGATTGTTGTACGCGAGCCCGACATTCGGATGCTCTGCGCCGAGTTGAGATTCCCACGTGCCCAGCACGGAGACGAAGAGCCTTTCGGCTTCGTCGTACTTTCCCATCTCGTACATGAGGAGTGCGATGTTGCTCTCGCTGCGCGCGATCTCGACTTGATTCGGATTCGTTTGGGATTTTCGAATCTCGAACGCGCGGCGATAGATTGGCTCAGCGTCGGCGAAACGCCCCTGGCGTGCGACGGCGGTGGCCAGGTTGTCGAGTACCTCGGCGACGGATCGCGAATCCTTACCGATATGGTTTTCTGTGATCGTTAGTGCGCGACGAACGAGCGGCTCAGCCTCGGCATAGTGCCCCGTCGCGGCGATCGCGGAGGCGTAGCGCATCAATGCCTCACCTGTGCGTCGGTCATCCGGGCCGAACATCAACTCATGCAGAGCCAGTGTGGCGGAAGATAGCTCGACGGACTTCTCGTAGCGCCCCGCCGCTCCCCAACGCGCCGCGATGTTGATCGACATGTCGGACCACCGAGGCTCGAGCACCTCGAGTGATTTTTCGTACAGGTGCACGAAGTCCTCGTCCTTCATGTCGAGCATGCGAAGTGAATCCGCCTGCAGCGCGATCACATCCGCGTATTCCTCGCTGTTTGGTCCACGATCCAGCCTGGCGAGTTGCGCCGCTTCTTCCAGATGCAGCGTGGCCGATGTCAGGAATCCCGCGCGCGTTGCAGCGATTCCCATCGAGACGCGCGGCTCGTGGCTGTTCGGGCGAAAGCGGCTCGCCTCTTCGTAGAGTCGGTACGCCTCAAGATAATCGGCGGCACCTTCCGCATTGAAGAAGACGAGGTTCGCTTCGCCGAGTGTCAGCTCGGACGGCTCGGGCCCTGCGAGCGCGTCCATGCGGCGGTCAAACTCCTCTGCACGCGGTGAGCGCGTCGCACCGTTCGTCTCGATCGTGCTGTCCGTCATCGGCGCAATGGAGCGACGCAATTCCCGCACGCGGATGCGCTCCTGCAGGAGGTGATCGAGTTCCTCACTCGTGAGGGAGATAGTCGTCGTGTCGTCTTCGGCCAGGAGGCGGGAGGGGCGAGGGAGTGAAGTCGAGAACTGCCTCGCGAGCGCGGCCTCTTCCTGGCGCAGTTGAGCTGTTCGCTCAAAAATCGCGACGAGACGTTTCTGTTCGTGGACGCGCTGCGAGGCGCGCTCAAGCGCGGCCGATCGTTCGGAGGCCCTGCGGCGGAATTCGCTGAATGCAGCAACCGCGATCAGCGCAAGAAGCAGGAAGCTGGCGGCCAGAACCTTGAACTGCTGGTTCTGCGCAGCAACGCCGCGGATTCGGTTCTCTGCCTCATCGACGTGGTTCAACAAGTCGCGCCGGCGATCCTCGTTGCGCAGGTGCATCGCGATGCTTCGCGTCAATTGCAGGTCCCCAAGTTGGAGCGATCGCTCTGCATGGCGTGAGAGGACTTCTTCTCTGAGCGGAAGTGCGTCGGGATTTCCGCGCCAAAGCGAAAGCGCACGCACAAGCGCCTGGTCCATCGAGATGAACTGCTCGTAGCTCGGATCGTGGGCGGAGAGGCGGGCGCGAACTTCCTCAACGATACGACGACTCTCGCTCTGGCGGCCAGAGCCGCTCAGGTAGCGCTCGATCTCTTCGCGGAATGCATTTACGGATGGAAAACGATTCGTTGGCTGCGTCGCGAGGGCGCGCCGCACGGTGGTCAGCAACTCCTCCGGTGCGCCCGCAGGCAGCGGCTCGATGTCGTTGCGGTGTGCGCGTTGAAAGGCGATGCTCGCCGATGCTGCGACGTGTGGGGCCTTCCCCGACAGTACCTCGAACAAGGTTCCACCGAGAAGGTAGATGTCCGTGTGCGGGCCGAGCACTGCCGCGTGAGGATAAGTCTGTTCGGGCGCCATGTAGGCGGGCGTGCCCGAGGGAGTGCTCACGGAATCGGGGGTCTTGAACTTGGCGACTTCCGGTGATGAAACGGGGGACACACGCGTGCGCCCGAGATTCATCGAGAGCCCCCAGTCCATCAGGTACACTTCGCCGAATTCACCGACGATGACCTGGCTCGGTTTCAAGTCGAGGTGCAGGATGTCCTTGGCGTGGGCATAAGCCACCGCGTTGCACACTGCAATCAAGATGGCCAAGTGTCGGCTGAGGAAGGCATCCCAGTTGAAGTCTTCCTTTGCGCGATCCTGTGAGATCAGGTCATGCCACGAGGTCCCGTGGATGAGTTTCATCGCGAGCAAGTGGCAGTCGCGTTCGCCGATGCGCGCCTGACTCAGGTCATAGACGGGGACGATGTTCGGATGGTCGAGCTCGGCGGTGGTGTACGCCTCCTGCAGGAAACTCCCGAGAGCGCTCTCGGATCTCCCCTGGCGGATGATTTTGACGGCGACCTCGCGATCGAGGCTCGACTGCAGCGCCGACCATACTTCGCCGTGGCCGCCTTTACCGATGGACTGATGCAGGATGTAGTCCGGCATACTCTCGCCCGAGTCATCACCAGAGGTCTTGCGGGCGCCATATCCGACCGCACGTGGATCGGAGTCCTCGTGCGGCGAGGATTCCCCCGGGGTCGGCGCGGGAGGAAACGTCGCCGAATCGAGCATCGTCACATCAGATCGAGACGCGGCTGAAAAGGAGCGCTTCGCCTCCTCCGGGTCCTCGACGACTGCTTGGCGGCGTGGGACGAACTTTCGCAGGACCTCGGCATCCACGGTGACATCGTCAGGACGCCCTGTGATCGGGGTGGGGTGTGGGTCACCGAACCCTCGTTTCTGTGGGAGGGAATCGGGAGTTTCCCCGGGTGGCTGGTCCGGCGTTTTTGGTCCGTTCATGGCTCGTGCGGCGCTGGGTTGGGAGCGGCAGAGGATACTTCATCGCGCAATTGCGTCTGGGTGCAAAGAAAACTGGGGATAGAACGACTCGGAATGTTGGGATTTCCGAGGGATTCTGAAGCCCCTGGGAGAGGGGGAATCCGGCCCGCCCTCCGGAAACCCTTATTTGTCCAGTAATCGGCCCCTAGACGCGAACCCTCGATTCCCGAAAATCACGCGATGAACGCCAAGGAAAGCCCTTGATTTTCGCGTTCCGCTGTAATTTGCTATGTTCGCTTTCGTAGCAAGAATGCAGAAGAACGATGATCTGGGCCGAAGATTCAGACCCACTGCGCAGTCGCGGTGGGGTATTCGCTCAGCTAGGGTCCTCGCCGTTCTGAACTCTTCTTACAGAAACAACTAGGAAACGGAGGCACTCCTCCGTCACTCCGCAGGCAGCATCCGCGCATGAGTCAAACTGATGACTCCCGCGCTGATGAGTCCGGCGTATACCTAGTTCCGCTCCCCATGATGACCAGCCCCATGGCGCCCCTGTTAACCATACAGCAGGGGCGGTCAGGACTGGTGAACCCACGAACAGCCGCATCTCGACGCGGCAAAGGACCATAGTAACATGAGAACCAATCGTTCTGTGTTGAGTGGGGTGCTGAGAAGCACGCTCACGCTGGCAGCGGCGATGGCTATCTTGTTCGGCGCCACGACTTCGGCGTCCGCACAGACCATCACGGCGGCAACCTATCCGGCGACTGTGAATACCGGGGTTGCCTTGGAGGACATGACGGGAAGCACCGCCTTGTTTGCAAACAATGGCGACGACTCCGTCTCCGGCGTTGTACCGATCGGCTTCGATTTCGTCCTGTTGGGGACACCGTACAAACGCTTTTCTGTAAACGCCAACGGCGTCATGTCGTTGGGGGCCCTGACCATCTCGAACAACTTCACCAGTGGTAACTTTGTCACGGAGGCGACGGCGACTCTGCGCCGCCCCGCACTCGCCGCTGTTTACTCCGACGGATCATTCGACCTGACAACGACGGCACGTTATCGGGTGGTTGGCACGGCCCCGAATCGCAAGCTCGTCGTCGATTTCGCTGGTTGGCTTGGTGGTGCAGCGACGCCAATCAACTATCAGGTCTGGCTTCATGAATCGACCGGTCAGGTCAGCTATGTCTATGGCCCGGGCAACGGTGCGTGGGGAGCTGGCAACTTCGCGACGGGCATCTCGGCTTCGACTACTGTATTCTATACGCGCAACTGGAATGCTTCGACCGACATCTACACCGGTGGCGCAGGATTCACGGCTAACACGGCGGCAATTGCCGACGGCACGCAGCTACTTCTTACTCCAGTTCTTCCCGCGGCAGCACCCACGGTCGGCCTGACGAGCACCACGGCGACCAGCGCAACCATCAACTGGACGAACAACGATCCCGCCGCCATCGGCACTTGGATCTACCAGTCACTCGATGGTGTCAACTTCGAGCCCCTTGGCACGGTGGCGATCGCATCAACAGGTGTGACCATACCGGGACTGGCGAACAACACGACCTATCATTGGCGCGTTGGTCACTATCGCGAGGGCGGGATCACGTTCGCACCGGACGTGATGACGACGACCACCGCAGGCACGCTGACGGGAACATTCAGCGTCGGCCCGACGGGTACGTACGCCACGCTGAACGCCGCGTTCACGGACCTCACCACGAACGGGTTTGCCGGTCATGTGATTCTCGAGCTTGAACAGGGTTACACTTCCGCAGGCGAGCCCGTGAACGGTTTGCAGGTTCCGACGAACGCTGGCCCGAACAACACGCTCACGATCCGTCCGCAGGCTGGCGTGGCTACGCCCGTCTCGATCAGCAGGACGGTCATTGGAACGAACGGCGCGACGCTGAACTTCCTCGGCACGAGCTGGGTGACGGTGGATGGTCGCCCGGGTGGTGTCGGAACGTCGAGAATGCTCATCATCGAGAATACGAGCAACTCGAACACGGCAGGCACGGCGGCGATTCGCTTCGGCACAGCAGCGGTGACTGCCGACTCTCGCTTCAACACAATCACCTACTGCCATGTTCGTGGATCCGGTCTCGGCGCCGCAGGTGTTACGAACGGTGTTATCCAGATGCTTGGCGGCGGTACCTTCGGCGTCAGCGATAACACGATCTCGAACTGCCTTGTGGGTCCATCAGGCGCCGCCCTTCCGCAGGTTGGCATCTACTCCGCGGGTTTCATTAGCGGCCTCGGTACGCTCATCAATTCGCGCAACACGCTGTCGAACAACGAAGTGTTCGACACGTTCCAGGACACGATTGATCGCCCGTCGACGGGCATCCTCGTCCTCGCGGGCAACAACTGGATGGTCAGCAACAACAAGGTGTACCAGACCGCGACCCGCACCCACACGGCCGCTCATACGGGCGCAATCGTCAACGGCGGTATCCGCTTCGTGGCTGGCGCAAACGCGACAGGTTGGGGTAACACGGTCATTGGCAACGTGGTTGGGTTCGCCAATGCCTCGGGGACGGGAACGATGACCTTCCTCGCGCCCACACCTCGCAATAACCGCTACAACGCCCTGGAATTATCAGGTGTCGGTGAAGCGAACGTCGTCGGGACGGCGATCCCGGGTCAGGGCAACACTGTTGGAAACATCAGCCTGGTCACAAGCAGTGGCTTTACCACGAACGGTGGTGTGCTCTCGGGCATCAACGTGGGTGGTCGTGTGACCGTTGAAAACAACACCGTTGGAAGCATCACGACGCCCGACTCTCTCGTGGCGACATCTTCGACGGCAGCGGTCGTGACCGGCATCAGCGGAAACAACGCCACTGTCCTGAACAACGTCAGTATCAGCAACAATACGATCGGCGGCCTGACTTCGCTCGGTTCGACGGCAGGCACCAGTATGCAGGTGCTCGGCATTCAGGGTTCATCGTCGAGCGCGACATTCCGTCCCGCCCTCATGGATATTGACAACAACATGATCGGCTCGGTGGCTGCACCGTTGGTGGCGGGTGCTGCGGGAACAAGCACTGCGAGCAACGTGGCAATCGGCATCAACGTGGACGGCTGGACGAACGGAACTCGCGTTTCCAACAACCAGATCTCGGGCCTGGCGTCGAACGGCACAAACACCGCTGGTACTGTCCGCGGCATCCAGATTACGGACACGGGTGGCGAGTTCAACAACAACACGATCTCGAACCTCTCGACGCGCTCGACATCCGTCGGCCGCACCGCCGCAGGTTCCGCCATCGGCTTGAACTACACCAACGCGACTCGCACATTCCCATATAGTGGTGTCGTGATAAGCGGGAACACGATTCGCAACATTGCGCAGAATGCAGTGACGGCGGCGACGGCGCACCGCACCTATGGCATCATGTTCAACGCCGAAACGGGTTCAACGGGTCACACGATCTCGCGCAACCTGATCGAGGGCCTTGGTACCTCGACGGCGGGCGCAGGACCGCTCGTCGCCGGCATCGCCGTGGCACGCAACGCGACGGTCTCGTCGAACATCGTGCGCGTTGGTGATTCGTCCGACGCAAGCACGCTGGCCGCCGAAGGCACGACGCGCTTTGTCGGCCTCCTCGACGGCAATGACGCGCTGACACCGGTGACTGTGGCGAACAACTGGGTCAACAACACGGTTCAGGTCGCAGGAACGGGCGCAACGACGGGCGCAGCCTCGACGGCAGCGTATCAGCGTCAGGCGGCACCGGCCTCGGGCACGTCCTCCCTCGCGAACAACATCCTCGCGAACAACCGCACGAACGCAGGCGCGACGGGCAACCACTTCAGCCTTCTGCTGAACGCGCCCGCTCCGACGGCATTCGCGTCGAACTTCAACAACTTCCACGGCACCGACCCGGCCTATCTGGCGGCTGGCGATGGCACGACGAACTTCGCCGCGCTGACGGGCGCAGGTGGCTGGGCAGTCTCGAGCGGCTTCGATGGATCCTCCATCGACACCGCACCGGGCTTCCTCGCGGCGACGAATCTCCATATCGACTGTACCTCGGCCGCTTCGGATGCTGGCACGGATCCGACGAGCTTCGGCGTTTCGCGCGACTTCGACGATGAGTTCTTCGAGGTTTCGGGAACGGCGATCGGTGCAGACGAGTACTACGACCTGATCGACCCGCTGTTCACCTTCTGCCCGAGCGACACTTCCGTCGCGCGTGATCAGGTTGGTGGCGCGATCGTCAACTACTCGGCAGCAACGGCGACGGACAACTGCGGCTTGGCCGGCATCGGCTACTCGCAGAACTCCGGCACGCTCTTCCCCGTGGGCGACACAGTCGTGATCGCAACCGCGACGGATACCTCCGGCAACATCGAGACGTGCACGTTCACGGTCACGGTGACCGATCTCGACGACGACGGCGACGGCGTGACGTCTTACATTGAAAACCAGGCTCCGAACGCTGGCGACGGCAACAACGACTCCACCCCGGACCGCAACCAGTCGAACGTCGTCTCGCTGCCGAATGCGGCAAACGGCGACTTCGCAACGTTCGTCGCGAGCGCGGGCACCTTTGCCAGCGTTTGGGCAACCAACACGATCCCCGGCACGCCCCCGGCGGGTGTCGTCTTCCCCGTTGGTATCTTCACCTTCACCGTCAACGGACTCAGCGTCGGCGGCAGCACGACTGTGACAGGCATCCTCCAGACGGCGGATCCCTCGCTGGCTCGTTACTACAAGTTCGGCCCGACCTCGGCGCCGGTGTGGTTCAACTTCACGGGTGCTGGCTCCCCGGGCGCATCGATCCTGACCCCGACGACCTTTGAGCTCCGGCTCACGGACGGCGGGTTTGGTGATGCGGACGGCGCGGCAGACGGATCGATTCTGGACCCAGGCGGCCCCGCCCCGATCGGTGCCAACGTCAACACGTGGGAATCGTTCTAAGTTCCACGGCGGCACGCACAATGCAGTCAAAGAGGGGGGCGGGCCTCGGTCCGCCCCCCTTCTTTATTGCACAACGTCAGGTTGGGATCTCTTCGCGCTTGTCCCACAAAGAAACACTGGGCGAGCCTTATGCGGAGGACTCTTGGCCCCATCATGATCATCGGAATCCCAGCCGAAATCTTTCCTGAGGAGCGACGCGTCGCGGGCACGCCGCGCACGGTCAAGCTCTTGTGTCAGGCAGGTTTCGAAGTCCTCGTCGAAGCCGGCGCAGGGGAATCCGCAGAACACACCGACGCGGGTTACGCCGAGGCAGGCGCGCGCGTCGTTCCCAATGCATCGGAGATCTGGGCGAAGAGCGACATCGTGCTCAAAGTGCGTCCACCGCAGATGCACCCGGGGCTGCACGCGCACGAGGCCGACCTGATCAAGGTGGGCGCGTGCCTGATTGGCTTCATCTGGCCCGCCACGCACAAGGACGTCGTCGAGAAATTGCGCGCACGCCGCGCGACGGTCGTCGCAATGGACTGCGTGCCGCGTATTACGCGCGCGCAGAAGGTTGATGCGCTCTCTGCGATGGCGAACGCGGCTGGTTATCGCGCCGTGATCGAAGCAGCCAGCGTCTATCCCCGCTTCCTTGCAGGACAGACGACGGCGGCGGGCTCGATCCCTCCGGCGAAGGTCCTTGTCATCGGTGCCGGGGTCGCAGGGCTCGCCGCGATCGGAACCGCACGCAGCCTCGGCGCGACCGTGCGTGCGTTCGACACGCGCCCCGAAGCGCGCGAACAAGTGCAGAGCATGGGCGCCGAAGCGATCGAATTTCACTTCGACGAGGAAGCCCACGGCGCGGGCGGCTACGCCAAACAGATGTCCGACGCTTTCCTCGAAGCCGAGCGCGAGTGCTTCGCGCACCAAGCGATGGAAGTCGATATCATCATCACGACCGCGCTCATCCCCGGCAAGGAACCACCCAAGCTCATCACGCCGGGAATGGTCGAATCGATGCGCGAGGGCTCCGTGATCGTGGACCTCGCGGCACCGCACGGCGGAAACTGCATGCTGACGGTGCCCGGAAAGGTCATCACGCATAAGGGCGTGCGCATCGTCGGCTACATCGACCTGCCGAGCCGCATGGCGCTCCAGGCGAGTTGGCTCTACGCATCGACGCTTGTGAACATGATCGACGAGATGGGTGGCGCGAAGAACTTTCACGTCGATCTCGAGAATGAAATCATCCGCGGCGCGCTGGTGACTCACGCTGGCGAAGTCCTCGGACCCGCGCCCAAGGCCGCGCCCCAGCCCGAGAAACCTTGGCGCGAAGAGCCAGCGAAGCGGCCGGAGCCAGTCGCGGCAAAGGCGGAAGAGAAGCGCTCGGGCGGAATGCTCGGCATGGCGATCGCCATCGCCGTGATCCTCGCCGTGGGGTTCGTCGCGCCCGCGTCGTTCCTGACGCATTTCACGGTGTTCGTGCTGGCATGTTTCGTCGGGTGGCAGGTGGTCTGGAATGTGACCCCCGCGCTGCACACGCCGCTCATGAGCGTCACCAACGCGATCAGCGGCATCATCATCATTGGCGGCATGGCAAACATTTCCGGAGACTTGGGAAGTGCGGCGACGATTCTCGGCGCGCTCGCGGTGCTCTTCGCCACGGCGAACATCGCAGGTGGATTCCTCGTCACGCGACGCATGCTCGCGATGTTCCAGAAATAGCGCGCGCCCATGATGGACAATCTCGCAACGGCGGCATACATCGTCTCGGCGGCGCTCTTCATCCTGAGCCTCTCCGGTCTCTCGAATCCCGAGACCGCGCGGCGGGGAAATCTGTTCGGCATCATCGGCATGTTGATCGCCATCGTGGCGACGACGGTCTCTCGTGGGTTCAGTGGATTCGTTCCCCTCGCAGTGGCGGTGATCCCGGCGTGCCTCGGTGGGGCTTTCGTCGCGGCCCGAGTCAAGATGACCGAAATGCCACAGCTCGTGGCGCTCCTGCATAGCTTCGTCGGCGCTGCGGCGGTGCTCGTTGGTTTTGCGACGATGCTCGGCGGCGAGCACGCCGGCACCGCGGCCGAGTTGTATCTGCAATCCGCCGAGATATTCATCGGCGTCTGCATCGGCTCGGTCACGTTCACTGGCTCGCTGATCGCATGCGGGAAACTGCACGGCGTCATGTCGGGAAAGCCACTGATTCTCCCCGCGCGACATGTGCTCAACGTTGTCATGCTGATCGCGACGATTGCACTCGGAGTGAAGTACGGCATCGATCGCGAAACCGAGGGCGCGGTGACGATCCTCATCATCGCGACCATCCTGACGGGAGTGCTCGGCGCGCATCTCGTCGGTGCCATCGGTGGAGCGGACATGCCGGTGGTCGTCTCGATGCTGAACAGCTACTCTGGCTGGGCGGCTGCGGCGGCGGGGTTCATGTTGTCGAATGACTTGCTCATCATCACGGGCGCACTCGTTGGCAGCAGCGGCGCCATTCTTAGCTACATCATGTGCCGAGGGATGAACCGCTCCTTCGTGAGTGTCATGCTCGGCGGATTCGGCGGGGGCGAAGGCGCGCCCGTCGCGGCCATCGAAGGGGAGCATCGCGAAATCAGCGTGACCGAGACCGCGCACCTTCTTCGTTCGGCGAAACGCATCATCATCGTGCCCGGCTATGGCATGGCGGTGGCCCAGGCGCAGCACGCGCTCTCCGACGTTACCAAGAAAATTCGCGAGGGTGGCGCGGACGTCCAGTTCGCCGTGCATCCGGTGGCGGGTCGCCTCCCCGGACACATGAACGTGCTCCTCGCTGAGGCGCACGTGCCCTACGACATCGTGAAGGAAATGATCGAGATCAACCCGCACTTCCCGATCACGGACGTCGTGCTTGTCATCGGCGCGAACGACATCGTCAACCCGAGCGCCCTCGAAGACCCCGCCAGTCCCATCGCCGGCATGCCGGTGCTCGAGGTCTGGAAGTCCAAAACCGTCATCATCATGAAACGCAGCATGGCTGGCGGTTACGCCGGCATCCCCAACCCGCTCTTCTTCCGCGAAAACTCGAAGATGCTCTTTGGCGACGCGAAGAAGGTTGTGGAAGAGATTCGCGCTGCGATGGGGTGAGGGACGCGCCGAGACGGACATGAACCATTGACATGATTAAACAAGAACGGGCGGACGCGAGTCCGCCCGTTCTTGTTTCCGGGGCCGGGTACGGATTCCCCCCTCCCTCAAAAACATTCCAACAAACTCAAGTTTGTTGGAATGTTTGGAATCCGGAATCTTTGGTTCGGCATGTCGAAAGCGCCCGTCATCGCCCCCTCGCTGGACCAGTTGCTCAAGGAGTTCCCCGAGGGCGAAGCACAGACGCGGCTTTTCGTGCAGGCGGTCTTGAACCCTCCGAACGACAAGGATCACCTGCATTGGGACGTTCTGCGATGCAAGACGCCCCCGGCCGGATGGACGCACAAGGAGTGGTGGTTCCTGATCAAGTCAAGATCGGGCGGGCGGGACGCAAGGTCGCGACTGGCCTGTCCGGTGCGGACGGGAAACCATTCACGATCATGCTCACGGGCGAGATGCAATCTCTGCTCCCGGCAATCGACACGCGGGGGACGGCCGCGACGTCCGCCGCGCGGAAGTACGAGGTCGAAGCGGTGATGGAAGAAGCGTTCACATCAAGCAGGATCGAAGGCGCGGCCACGACGCGTCTCAAGGCGATGAAGATGCTCCGCGAGAAGGGAAAGCCGCGGGACGTGAGCGAGAAGATGATCGTAAACAACCATCAGCCCATGGAGCGGTTGTGGGCGATCAAGGACCAGCCGCTCTCGCTCGACATGATCCGGGAACTGCACGCGGTCCTGACGAGAGACACCTTCGATGATCCTGCAATGGAGGGAGTGTTCCGTGGACCGAAAGACCTGATCGTCGTCGCGGACGAGAGGCAGGAAATGATCTACGAACCGCCTCCGCATGGGCAGTTGCCATCGCGGTTGGAGAAGCTGGCGGCGTTCGCGAATGCGACGTCCGATGCGCCCTTCATTCATCCGGTGATCAAGGCGATCATTCTGCATTTCATGATCGGCTACGAGCACCCATTCGTGGCTGGAAACGGGCGGTTGGCGCGGGCGATCTGCTACTGGCAGTTGCTGCGCGCGGGATACGGATTCGCGAAGGACGTTTCCATCTCGAACGCGATTCTGAAAGCGAAGGCAAAGTACTATCGGGCCTATCTTGAAACGGAAACGGATGAGAACGATCTGACGTACTTCATTCAGTACAACCTCCGCAGTTTGGTCGGCGGGATGAAGAGGTTCGAAGAACTCGTGGACCAATCGCAGAGTGAGTCGGATGAACTCGGGAGGAACGTTCGCCAACTCGGAAACCCAAACCAACGCCAGAGGGATCTGGTGCTGCACGGCCTGAGGCGCGAGCACTTCGGGTACACCATCACCGGCCACGCCACCACGCACGCGGTCACGCACGAAGCCGCGCGCAGGGACCTGCCGGAGTTGGTGAAAGCCGGGTTGATGGAGTGCGACCGATCGCATAAGCCGCATCGGTTCACGTTCTATCCAGATCTGATGATGAGAATGAAGTCGTAGGCCACAGGTTCACGCGAGTCATCCGCAGGACAAGAAAACGGGCGGCGCGAATCATCGCGCCGCCCGTGGTATTCGTATCCTTCGGGACTGCCCCTTACTGCTTGGTTTCGAGTTCCACCATCTTGACGGCGGCGAGGTTCCTCGTGTCCGAAGTGCCGTTCATCTCGGGGAGCATTTCCATGTAGAGGCGCATCTCCTGCAGCGCTTCGTTCAGGATGATGTCCTTGTAGTCGTCGTTCTTGAAGCCGGGCTTGCGAGCCTTGGTGTAGAACGGCGCGTTATCGTCCACCGGCGCGTCCGCGTTGGTGTCTTCCTCGAACGCGCGGGGGTTGGGCGGATCGCCGAGAAGCCCGCGTTCGAGCACTTCCGACTCGTGCCCGCGAGGGATGGGAACGCCAATGTCGGGTGTCACGCCAAGGCGGTGAATCGTGCGTCCGGACGGGGTGTAGTAACGCGCGGTCGTCAGGCGCAGTGCGCTCGTGCGCGGGTTGCCGTTCTTGTCATCCTGCAGCGAACTGGTAAGGTTCTCGATCGTCTGGACCGATCCCTTGCCGTAGGTGTTCTGCCCCGCCGGGCCGATGACGAGCGCGACATGGTTGTCCTGCAATGCGCCCGCGAGAATTTCCGACGCGGATGCGCTGCCGCCATTGACGAGCACGAAGACCGGCACCTTCACAATCGGATCGTTCTGCGAACGTTCCTCGCGATTCTGATTCCGGAGACGTCCCTTCGTCGCGACGATGGGCGCGCCCTTGGGCAGGAAGAGATCGCTGATGTCGATCGCCTCGCGAAGCAGACCGCCCGTGTTGAATCGCAGGTCGAGGATGATCGACTTCATCCCCTGCGTCTTGAGTTCATTGATCGCCTTGCGCATGTCGGTCGTCGAGTTCTCGGAAAACCTCGAAAGACGGATGTACCCGACATTGTTGTCCATCATCTTGTGCGAGACGGACTCGATCCGGATGTTTTGCCTCGCGAGTTCATACTCGACGGGCTCGGTGAGTCCTTCTCGCCAGACCTTGAATTTGACCTTGGTATTAGGCGGACCCATCAATTTGTCGACGGCGTCGCGCATTTCCATCTTTTCTGTCGTCTCGCCCTCGATTTCGACGATGCGATCCCACGGCTGCAATCCGGCGCGCGCGGCTGGGCCGCCGGGCATCGGCGCGATCACGGTCAGGATCCCCTGACGAACAGTGATGTGAATCCCGAGGCCACCGTATTCCTTACCGGTTTCCTTCTCCAGATCCTCAAGGACGGTCGGGGGCATGTACTGGCTGTGTTCGTCGAGGATGCTCGTCATGCCGCGGAGTGCTGCCTCGAGGATTTCCTTGTCGTCCACCTCCTCGACGTATTTGGAACGAATCTCTGAGTACACCTGGGCGGCGACATCGGTGAAGCGGTAGAACTCTTCGTCTCCCCCGGCGGCTCGCACGTTCGATTCGCGCAGGTTCAGCGCCGTCAGCGAACCAACGAGGCAAAACACGGAAACGAAGAAGAGCCGTTTGTCGGAGGGGGGTGCGCTGCGCCAGATGCTCATGTGATACCGCCAATCCAATTCAGATGTTTGTCGGGAGGCCGAATACGGACCCGCCGCCAGCCTCTTGGTTGCAAGAGTGGTGCCGCACCGCAACTCTGTCAACTGCGAGCCGTGGGGGGCACAACGATGTCCAGTGGGAATACGCGCCCCGCGCGGAATCCTTGAATCGCACGCGCGGTATCCACGGCAGGGAATCAATCCGTCGGGTTTGTGCGCGGTGCCGACCATGTCGTGCCCGCGGCGAGCAAGCGGTCCAGATAGTCACGCAGATGGGTGACCGCTTCCTCGAAGGGCTCGATGTCCTTATAGGCGCGTGCCTGCATGACGCCGCCCTCCATCACGGTCAGGATGAAGCCCGCGAGGCGTTCCCGATCGAGGTCCTCGGGGAGACGGTCCTCCGCCGCATCGAGACATTCGCGCACCGCAGCACGCCAGCCGGTGAAATTCTGTGCAATCAACATCGCCGCAGCCGGATGCGAATCGCTCAGCTCCAACGCCAGGTTCCCAATCGGACACCCCTGCCGACAGGACGTCATTGTCAGCAACTGGCGATAGCCGTCCATAATCGCGAAGATGCGCTCGATCGGATCGCTCGCCCGGTCGAACGCGGGCTGAATCACAGCGGGCCAGAGGATCTGTTTATAGCGATCCAGCACCGCGATCAGCAGGTCTTCCTTGGTGGGAAAGAAGTAATAGAGGCTGCCGCTGCGGGCCTCGGCAGCCCTGAGGATCTGGGCCACGCCAGTCGCGGCGTAACCTTGTTCCCAGAAGAGCTGGGCGGCGACTTCGACGAGTCTTTCGCGGGTATCGGATTTCGCGGCGGTCATGGTTGATTGATTAGTCAATCAACGCCGTGGGATCAAGGGGATTGGGGGGACAGGATTGCCGATGTTGACGTGATTGACGGTGCTTGAGAGGATCGATGCTTCACGATCGTCAACAACGTCACATTGGTCAAGCCGGTCACCACGGTCACACCCATGCCCGAATGAACTGCCCCCGTTTTATGTGCCACTCGCTATGAGAGTCTCCCGGTTCTGTCGGCGATTCATCACGCACGACCACCGCGAGGCACCCGCCAAATTCTGCGACCCGAAAGGCCGCCAGTACGACCAGATGACCCAAGCCGCGCGCAGCGGCCGTCAGAACATCATCGAAGGCTCCGAGCGCTCCGGCGCACCTCGAAGGATACCGAGATGAAGCTCACCGACGTCGCGCGAGCCAGCCTGAGCGAACTGCGCGGCGATTACGAGATCTGGATTCTGGATCGGGGCCAGTTCCCTTGGTCGGCCCATTCGCCGGAAGCGAAGACAATCAACGCCATCTCGCTCGATGCCGCGCCATTCTCGGGGGACGTCGTCCACGAATCCGCCTGCCACGCCTTGGAGCAGCGAAAGAAGCACGCCCAGTGGCTTGATTCGGACGACGAATTGGTCGTGGCGAACGCGATGCTCATCATCATCGGCCGCGCGCCGAACATGCGCAAGAGCCAGATCGAATCCCAAGGCGTCGCCTTCGGGGAAACCGGCGGCTTCAGCGAACGTATGACCGCCAAACGAATCGAAGCCCGCGAGAAATCCCGCGAACCATCCCCCCGAGTGCCCTCGATGCACCCAACCCATGCGCCGCCGCAAATCCGCCAAAGGCGAATTCTGGGGCTGCTCCGCCTACCCCGAATGCAAAGGAACCCGCCCTATCTAACCGCCTGCCCCGCCACCCTTCAACCTGGTCGATCCTGCCCCCGCCCGAACATCCATTACTCATCCAACCTCAATACCGCCATGAATGCCTGCTGAGGGATTTCGACGTTGCCGATTTGTTTCATGCGCTTCTTGCCTTCGCGCTGTTTGTCCAGGAGTTTGCGTTTGCGGGAAATGTCGCCGCCATAGCACTTGGCTGTGACGTCCTTGCGCAGCGCAGAGACGGTTTCGCGCGCGACGATCTTGCCACCGATGGCGGCCTGGATCGCGATGACGAAGAGCTGGCGCGGCACGATCTCCTTCAGTTTCTTGCAGAGGATGCGGCCCTTGTATTCGGCGTCATCGCGGTGGCAAATCACGGAGAGCGCATCAACCGGATCGCCGTTGATCAGAATGTCCATCTTGACCAGCGGACCCTCACGGTAACCCACGATCTCGTAGTCAAAGCTCGCATACCCGCTCGTGACTGACTTGAGCTTGTCGTGAAAATCCGAGATGATTTCGCTGAGGGGAAATTCGTAACGCACCTGAACGCGCTCGGACGTGATGAAGGACATTTCCTTCTGCACGCCCTTCTTTCCCTGACAAAGCGCGAGCACGTTGCCGGTGAACTTGTTTGGAAAGAATATGCGCGCCTCGGCGATCGGTTCCTCGACGGAATCAATGTTGTTCGCGATCGGCATGCGGCTCGGGTTTTCAATCTCGAGGTCCTCGCCGTTGGTGAGGTGCACCTTGTACGTCACGCTCGGCGCGGTGAAGAGCAGGTCGAGATTGTATTCCCGCTCGAGGCGTTCCTGGATGATTTCCATGTGGAGCAGTCCAAGGAAACCGACGCGGAAACCGAACCCGAGTGCATCCGACGTTTCCGGCTCGACGTGCAGCGAGGCATCGTTGAGGCGCAGCTTTTCGATCGAGTCCTTGAGGTTCTTGTAGTCGTCCGAATTGACCGGATAGACACCCGCGAACACGACTGGCTTCACTGGCTTGTAGCCGGGCAATGCTTCCTCGGTCCCGCCACGATAGTTCGTCATCGTGTCGCCGACGCGCACATCGTGGATGTCACGAATACCCGCGACGACGTAACCGACTTCGCCCGCGTTGAGCTGGCCGATCGGCGCCAGCTTCGGTGTCATAATGCCGATTTCGGTCACCTCGTAATTGCCTTCGCCCTGCATCAGGATGATGCGGTCGCCGACCTTGATCGTGCCGTCCACCACGCGGACGTAGATCACGACTCCCTTGTAATCATCATAGAAGGAGTCGAAGATCAACGCGCGGAGCGCACCATTCGCGCTCCCCTTCGGCGGCGGAATGCGCTCAATCAGCGAGAAGAGGAGTTCCTCCACGCCGAGGCCGGTCTTGCCGGACACGACGAGTGCGTGCTCGCCATTGAGGCCGACGGCGGAGGTAATCTGCTCCCTCGCGCTGGGCACATCCGCGCTCGGAAGATCGACCTTGTTGATCACCGGGATGATCTCGAGGTCGTTCTCGATCGCGAGATACACGTTCGCCAACGTCTGCGCCTCGACGCCTTGCGTCGCATCGACGATCAGAAGCGCGCCCTCGCAGGCCGCAAGAGCGCGCGAAACCTCGTACGTGAAGTCCACGTGGCCGGGCGTGTCGATCAGGTTGAGTTGATAGATTTCGCCGTCGCGTCCCTTGTGGAACATGCGCACGGCCTGGGCCTTGATGGTGATGCCGCGCTCACGCTCCAGATCCATCGAGTCGAGGATCTGATCCCGCATCTGGCGCTGAGTCAGCGTGCCAGTGTCCTCCAGCAGGCGATCGGCGAGCGTGGACTTGCCGTGATCAATATGGGCGATGATGCAGAAATTTCGGATGCGGCTAAAGTGATCGCCGTGACCGGCGGGGGGCGGCTGGGAAGACATGGATTCCTAAGTGTCCTGATTTTCCCGGATTCCCGGGCGGCGCAACTGTGTGGTGCGCCCCCCCCGCCCGTCAATGCAGGAGGAGTGGGGGAAGCAGTGCTTCTGGGCCGAAGCAGGAAAGACAGACCTCCCAGACTTGGAACTTGCGCGAAGAAACCGCGAACGGCAGCAGCTCGGAAGCGACAACCTGCGACGGACGCAAGATGGACCCGGCGAGCAGGGATGGGACGTTTCTGGTTGAAGTCCCCAAAGGAGGGCGATAGTCTGTATTTGCCTCTCGAATACACGCTAGGGACACACGTCCATGAAACGCGGACGGCATAACAATCTCGTGCGCAAGACAGCGGCCATTTTCTGGTTGTTCTTGGTATCCTGTGCCGTGACCGGGGTTTGCCAAGCAAGTGATGTTGAGGCTCTTCGTGCCATACTCAAACAGAATGCGGAATCAAGAGAGGACCTTCAAGACTTCCGTTATACCTTCGTGTTAATGATCAACCCCAGAAAACACGAAGGGATGGAAACGCGCATCCGGCGCATTGAGGGCGAGATAGCGCGGAAGGGAGGGCAGATCAGGTCTATCGCGACGATTACACCGCTATGGGAGCCAACCGGCGCAGTCGATCAGAAGGAACACGAGGTCGCTAGACAGCAGTTGCTGGTTTCCAACCAGAGCTATTGGGCTGTGTGTCAAGGTATTGGCCTCCACGCTATCAAGACATTTCATATTGAGCCTCCGGGCGACAACATCAGCGGTTGGTTGCGTAGTCGGGAGGACGCTTTCGACATGCTCGAAGAGGCCTTTTCGTTTCAGGCCGCTTATGGCGTCCCAATGCACCGGCACTTCGAGCTGAATATCGACAAGAAGAAATCCATTAGGATCATCCAAAGGGGCTCTCGAATCCGAATGGAGTTTGAGCCTCCTAAAGAATCCCCGGATGCAGAGAATTGGTACGAGCTGGATAGTGCCCAAGGGGGATTGCTGGTCTCCGCCGGGGCCCGGCTCAACGGACGTCCCAATTGGACCCTCGAAATCGAGCCGGCGACGACTTCAGAAGGGCTCTGGTATCCAAGACGAATCATAAGAAAGAGATACGGTGCCGCTGGTACTCTTGAAGCTCTTTCGATGAGGGAATTTACGATTACAGCGATCGAGCCAAGAGCCAAGATTTCCGACTCGGAATTTGAAGTCGAGTCGTTCATGGAAACTAAGTCGCCGCCAACTGGCATTCTGGTAAAGTCACCAACCGGGGAATTACTCGCGGAGGCTTCCGCTACGCCGGGACCTTCAAATGCGAATGGGGCGTTGGAGGAGCGCATTGCACCGCAGATGCGTATTGCCGCTGCGATTCGAGCTCCAGCGACACGAATCGCACTGGTGATGGGGATCATCCTTCTCATTGCTGTTTGGATTCTCAGAGAAAGGGGGATGACACCAGCCAAGACGCATTAATGTATTGCGCGACACATCCCAATACACCCAGAAAGAGCAGCTACAATGAACTTCAGAATCGCGTCTATAAGAACCCCTAACAGAACGCCATGCATCTGGAGGCGCGGCATTGATTTAACACGACTTGTGATCTGGGAATGGAGTTTTGATAGGGACACTTAGGCGATGCGCCAGTGCTACCCCCTCCCATTCTTCAGCCACAATTTCCTCTGAGCCGCCAAGACGACTGCCTGACCACTGCTGGCGCCCCGTTGGATCGGCATCAACTTGCTCGGCGGGGTGAATGTCTGAATGTGAATTGGAAATCAGGGATGTTTTGCCGTGGATCCGCCGGTGAATAATTCTCGCTTGTAGTTATTTGGATTGCACGAATGCAGGAAAGGTTGAATTTTCGACAAACGCCAATTCGAGACAAGTTGTGATGAGACCCGCCATTTCATTCACGTCGAGGAACATCCGATTTTTCGCCGCTCTGCTTTTGCTTACAACCACTCTCGTAGGCGTCAGCATCGAATCAAGGCTGTATCGCGCATTTAAGGAACCGATCAGGGTTGAGTTAGATCCTGTTCTCTGCGGAACGACGATAGAGACGACCGTGGGGTTGCCGCCGTCTGGGCTCCGAGGCAGCAAGTTCAAGGTGGCACGCATCAGTTGCGGTTGCTCCGATGCCGTTATCGTCGGAGATCGTTCTACAATCGCGAGGCATGCTGAACTCGCGGTCGAAATCAACACGACGTGCGAAAACCCGAACGCTCTAGTGATTGTCGATGTAGTAGATGAATACGAGAATCGAAGGGAGATTTTCTTTAGTACTCACGCCCTTGGACTCGCACCCAAAAGGGCCGATGCTCGTTTCAATCGGAAAGGCGAGTGGGATGGGTGGTTTTGGATTTCATCCTCGGACGGATCTGAACTCGACTTACTAGACTTTCAATGCGAACTCCCAGGCTTCGGGATGTCCCTCTCTGATCAAAAAGCTCCCGGGGAGCCTCAAATGGCGATGTTCGAGGTTCCGAATCCCGAGAAACTAGGTGATTATCGTGTCGATTTTACAACCAATGATCCTCTGTTTCCGAATCTCACAGTCATCCTGAATTTGAGGCCTGGTGTTCATTCTTCAACTGGAGACCGCGATCTCGGTAGAGTAGATGCAAGACAGAAAACGTTTGGGATTGTGTTGCAGAACGACACCAAATCAGAATTCGAAGTGATTGATTTTGAGGGCCCAGCCTCGGCGTCGATCGTGACTGCGCTCCCAAAGAAGTCTGAGAACCTTTTGGCAAATATGACGATCGAACTAACCCCAACTACCGACCGATATGCTGTCCTGAAGTTTTCCGTACGAGAGGAAGATGGCAAAATCTATCCGGTCGAGACAACAGTGCGTTGGGAACTTGAGCCTGAAAGTGAGACTAAGGAGTAGATGCTTCGACAATCTCATCATCGTGCATTCACTCTCGTCGAGCTCGGTCTCGTCGCCAGTATCGTTGCAATCCTGATCCTACTGGCCATTCCGAGCATTCTGGAGGCTCAGGCGAGAGCCAAACTGAGTCGGGTCTTGGCGGACTTCTCGACTCTACGCACCGGAGTGGAGGCATACGCGGTAGATCATGGCAGGTACCCGAGAATGACAGTCGATGGTCCTCCTTACTACGACACATACTCGGGACAAGGACACTTAAATGAGTTGGTGGGAGGAACTCTCGGTCATTGGGTGACGACCCCGATTGCCTATGTACATCAATTTGACGTCATCGACCCATTCATGACAGGTAGAGACCGCCCAATTGACCAGAAGATGTATACGTGGAACGAACTTGGCACGCTTCGGCTTGTTGAGTTCTTTGAACCTATGGAATTTGAGGGGACTGCGGAGCGATTCGAAGTCCGGATGGGCGCCTGGATGTTGCTCTCACTCGGGCCGGATGGCTTTACTCCAACGGGAGAAGCTGGGTTCCTTACAATGTATGATCCAACCAACGGGACTTTCAGCCTCGGAAATATCATTCGCTCACAAAAGCACCCTGGCCCGGGCTCGTAACTGCTCTGAAAATGCCGGGGGTCTGACACCCAGGGCAGTTCCGATCTCTTGATCTTTCGTTGTTCTATCGTTCTCGGCCGTCCCTGGCGAATTGCTGGCGTTGACCCGGGTTTGTCGCGTTGCCGCCCTCCCGCCTTGCCAAACCCACTCTCCCGCAGGCAGACTGGTGCCAGCAGTCAACGCATCCTCCGTTTCACCCCGGCCACGCCATGCCTTGTGAAGACATCACCGAAACGCTCAACCTGCAGCTCGATGGTCACGAGCGGTTGTCGGGCTATCGGTTGGCGAAGCGGACGTGTGGGCGGGCCGTGGGGCAGGAGAGTCTGCTGGCTGCGGAGCTGGCCGGGCGGGACGCGCGCGTGATCCTGGAGATGGATGTGGAGGATTTCGTCGCGGACAAAAATCTCGTGGACGAGGTTGAGACGTTCCTGACGCTGAAGCATTTCTTCGCGGTGAAGGCGGGGCTGCGCGTGTTTCTTGGGATCGAGAGCGGCGCAGCGGGCGAGCCATGCGCGGTCGCGACGGTGATCTGCGAGGCGGATCAGTGGATCGTCGAGGTGGATATTTCCGTCGAGGCGCTGACGCAGGAAATCAAGTCGTGCGGAAATTGCAAAGGGTGCGGCGCGCTGAAGAAAATGTTCAGGCAACCGGCTGCGGCTGCAGCTCCTCTTCCTCTGTAGGGGGCGGCGCAGGCGCGTATCTGACACGTCGGCCGAGTCCCGCGAACAATCCAAACATCACGATGCTGAATCCCGCGGCGGACATCCACATGCCCGTGCGATAGGACGTGGGCTCGTAGCGCCATTCGATCTCGGATGGGCCGGCGGGGATTTGCGCCGTGCGCATCAGAGCGACCTCGCGCGCGGTTTCAACGTCGGTGCCTTGGATGCGTTTCCAACCGGGGGCGGACATCTCGGCGACTTCGAGTTTGCCAGCCTCCGGTGTATCGACGCGCAACTTGATGTGATTCGCGTGGCGGTTTTCCCACATGTAGCGAATATCGAGGGGCTCGCCCGCCGCGTTGAGCACGCGCACGGGGGAGTTTTCGCGGTACTTGTGCGCTTCGAGGCCGCCCTCCATCGAGAGGCCGGCTCCGGCAGGACGCGAGGGATCTCCGGGGCGAATCTCGAGGCCGATGCCCCACTGCTTGCGCCACTCGGGCGTGTGCAGGGTAAGCGCGCGGTCGGACTCTTCCTTGAGCGCGTAGCTGATCGGGTGATAGCCGTTCAGCACATCGACGTCCTTGAGAATGCCGCGCAGTGAGAGTTCGCGACCGGGGAACGACGCGCGGCGCGGCTTGGGCAGCACGAGCAGGTAAGCGTCGGCGGCCTCCTGACCGAACGACGCCTGGTACGCGGCGAATGGATGCGCGAAGAGAAACGCGCGGTTCGCCGACAGCGAGTCATAGGACGCGCCAGCGAGCATCAGGAGCGCGACCGCCGTGCGAAGGAACCGCTTTCGAAGCCAATCGAAGAGACCTCGCAGTACGAGGAATCCAAACAAGCCAATTCCTGCGCGATAGAGAATCGGAGGGCTTCCTCCGTCCGGCAAACCTGCCGGCCATTTCGATGCGCGCAACCAAAGCGCGATCCCCGCGAGGGCCAGGAGCCCGACGCCGACCGCGATGGCCTGCATGGAAATCCTGCGCGCGCGTGCCTGCATGATTTCGCGCACTCCATAACCAGAGAGAAGCGCGATCGCAAATGCCACGACGCAATAAATCGTCGCCGGGGAACGGAAGCTCGAAAACCCGGGGAGTACGCTGTAGAAGATCTTGTAGAGGGGCGTGTACTTGCCGAACCCGATCACCAGCGCGAGAAGCAGCGCGACGATCAGCCCGCTCACTTCTTTGCGACGCCAACCGAGTGCGCAGCCCATCAGCGCGAGCGCGAGAAACACGATGCCCGCATAGTCGGAGACGATGCGCTCGGGGTTTCCCCACGCGCCCAGATAGCGCGAATCGGACGCGGTCGAGCTGCCCAGGAATCGCGGCGCGATAAACTCGAGCACTTCGATCGGCGGATAACTCGTCTTCACGGCCTCATCGTATCCGACGCCATCCGCCCGGATCGAAGCGGCGCTCATCTCAAGCCCAGGGACGACCTGCAATCCACCCGTCATGCCACCGATGGCGACTGTCGCGAGGAGGGCAGCGACCGCGCGCGTGATGCGATTCTTGTTCCTTGTCACGATGGCCGAAAGCGCGACGCAACCTGCGCCGAGTAGCAGCGCGATGTACACAATCTGAGGATGCCCGGAGAGCAACATCATCCCTATGGCAAGCCCGGCGAGCGCGGTCCCGGCTGCGGCTCTCGGCATGTGAGGGCGCACTGCGAGCCAGACTCCGGCAAAGGCCCATCCGAACCAGGACAGGGCGAGGACCTTCTGCAAGTGCCCAGCATGAATCAGCGTCACGAGATGTCCGCTCAGCATCCACGCGGCTCCGGCGGTCAATGCTGCCACCCCACCGAGTCGAAGCGTGCGCGCGGCGACGAATCCTCCGAGGCCAGCCCACCAAACACTGATCCCCCAGATGGTGACCTGCGCGGTGGGATACGTTCTCAGGAGCGCAATGAAGTCAGGGCCGTTTTTCCACGCATCTGGCAAATTGTGCAGCAACATCGGCGGCGCGAATGGCGTCCATAGGAACGCACCGAGCGTGGGAAGTCCTCCCTGAAGCGGGGACATCCACAGCGGCACCACCTTCGGATCGATCTCGTATTGGCCACGTATCCACAACGCCACCGGCATGTCGTGCGACACGGTGTCCGTACCGAAGAGGAACCAGCCGGGAAAGTCGGTCTCCCCCACCACGAAGTGGGTGAGCTGCAAGGCCGCAAGCAGCGCGTAGAGAAGGACAGCGATGAGCGCCAGAGGTGGGCGGAAGCGCAACGTTGCGACCAGTCTTGATCAGGGAATGATGATGGGAATCGGCACCATCGAAAGGAGGCGGGTCAACCGGTCCAATGCGACGAGTCTTGGGCGAAGGAGTTCCGGCATGGGGGAACTGCAGTCGCGCAGCCGCGAAAGAATCGATTCGAGCGACTCCCTCAGGAAGTCAAGCTCCGCGGGAGTCACGTCGTCGCTCGAGAGGCGCGCCTCGAGCTCCACAAGCGCGGATTCAATCGTATCGACGCCGCTGAATTCCTTTCGCAGGAGAGCGCTGTGCACAAGTGCCGCCTCGCGCGGATAGGATTCCACGCAGCCGTGCCTACCCCATGGTGCCGCGCCGAAATCCAGTGCGGGCGAATTCGCTTCGCGCTTGGGATTGAGGATGACGTAACCCGTCACCGGGAGCTCGAGCCAGTCGAACGATTCCTTCTCAAGTTCCTCCTCGGTCGCTGAGGTCGCGAGAATCGGCATGGGGCGTGCAGCAGTCGCGTCGATCTCGCGAAACTGCATGCGCGCCTTGGAAGGCGGGCCGGAGAGTGCGACCTCAGAGATCATCCCGGTCTGCGTCCATCGCAAGTATGGCATGTAGAGATCGCCGTCCGGGGAAACCTTGTTCGCGACGAGTGCGATGAACGGAACGTCGGGACGGGTCGCGCTCGTGAGAGCGCGCAGTTGCTCGATGAAGAGTTCGAGCCCCTTGAGGCGCAGGCGCTCGATATCCGCCATGCGCTCCTCGTCCACATCCTCAGGGATTTCGTCCGGCTCGATTTCCAGTTCAGAAACCATGTGACGCAAACACGCCGCGCCGAAGATCGGCCACTTCATCACATCCGCTGGAAGCGTCGGCACGCGCCGCAGATCGAGCAAGATCGCCTCAACGGGGAGTGCCTCGATCGCCGCCACGAGTGACGCGCCAATGAATCGCCGATAGCCGGAGTCCATCCAGCAAAACATTCCCGGCAGGTTATCCGTGCCGAGTGGTGCAACCTGGCGTCGAGGTCCACGCATCAACCAATTCGGATGACGACGCGCGATCGAGCCAGTCCGCTTCGCGCCGGGCGCGCCCGCGCTGACAAAGTCGAGCGAGAGCCACGGCGAGATGCGTTCCTCGAATGCCGTCTGCACGAGAGATTCCAGGGTGCTGTCATCGACAACACGATCCCCATTCTTCGTGCGTTCGAGAGTCATCTCACCATCGACGAGCATCGGAATGATCGCCGTGTTACAGCCGCGTGCGGCCTGTTCCTCGATCATCTCTCGGGAATCGCGGTCGCTGAACTTGGCTCCGACAGGGACGAAGAACGCGCGCGTCTCCGCGACGCGCGCAGCGTCGGACGTGAAGAGTTCCTTGGAGATGGCGACGCTGCTTTCGGAGTTCATGCGGGCAACTCAGCGCTGCGAAGTGATACCAGGCGCGCACGCGCGGGGCGCACCGCGCCAACCGTCGCTTCGCAGAAGGAGGCGCGCAAGCGCAGCAAGGTGACCTCCGGCGGACAATGCAGGCGAAAGCCTCCCGTGGATACCCCGATCCCGCGTGAGACATTCAGCAGACAGTCCGGTGTGACATCATACACACCCGACGTAAACCGGTGGCCGAGTTTGCTCGGCACGATGATCGGACCCACGATGGGGAGGCAGACCTGACCGCCGTGGCAGTGCCCCGAGAGGACGAGATTCGCGCCGTGCCGTGCGGCAATCGGCGCAACCTCCGGCGCGTGGGAAATCAGGATCACGCAGTCCGCCGAACCCTTGCGCAGAAGCACGCGCCAGTCGTCCTCGCACCCGGACCACGGATGGTCTGTGCCGGCGAGAACCAGGTTCCTTCCGCCGCGTGAGAACGTGCGTCGCGATCCGCCAAGGTAAACGATGTCCGTGCGCCCAAGCGCTTCCTTCACGCGCTCGGGGCGCGTCCAGTAGTCATGATTTCCGAGGACTGCAAACTTGCCAAGTCGCGCGTGAAAGCGTTCGTGCAGACTGACGGATCGCCGGATGTGACGCGCCGCATTTACGAAGTCTCCCGTGAAAACGACAATGTCCGGTCGGAGCGCGTTGGTGATTTCGACCACTTCCTCAAGATAGTCGACGAGCCCCGAGCGCGGATCGAAATGCAGGTCGCTCACCTGGGCGATGGTGAGCGAATCGAACTCGGGGGGAAAGTCGGGCACCACGATGTCGCGGCGGATGACCTCGAGCGCAGTCGTCGTGTCGAGTGCCGCGAATACTCCCGGCAGTTTGGTGACCCGATTTTCGAGGCGAGGGATCGTGACCTCCTCGGATTGCACGTGGGAGGAATTGCGCAGACGAGCGCGCTTGCCCATCCACATCCCGCAGCGAACCACAGTGAAAGCGTGCAGTGCGAGCGTCGCCGAGAAGATGATCATTGAAGGGAATGAGTAGGGCGCGAACGAGAGCGCCTCGGCGACCGGCGGCCATTCTCGAAAGAGCGCGATCAGCAGCGACGGCAGCAGGAAGGAACACGCAAACCACCCCAGCATGAGCGGCCCCTTTTGTGGGCCCTGTGGGAGGTGAAGGTAATGGCGATTCACCCCCTGCAGCCAGAGATGCAGCAGCGAAACCAACATGAGAACATAGCCGAAGATCGGACTCATGGCTCGCGCCTTGGTGCTCGCTCGGGCGAGGTGACACGCGAGGGCGCAACGGACCCGCTTAGCATGAACGCGAGCATGTCGCGTAACAACTCAGGCATCACGTGGTCGGGCGAGTAGGTTCCCGTGACCGGGCGGACGAACAGCTCATTCGCGCCGATGTAGTACCGCACCGTGAGGTTGGTCCGCTTGCTGAATCGAGCCTTCCATGCCTCGATGTCTTCGGTTGTCGTGAACTCGTCGTCTTCGGCGAAGGAGAAGAAGAGGGGACCCGAAAACGATTCGGCATAGTCGAGTGGGCTCATCTCGCGAACATCATCCCACCAGGCCTTCCCGCGATCGAGGAATCGATCACTCGCGAGCGCAGAAGGACCTGATACACGGTCCGCATCGATGCGATCGCGCACGATGATCGAGGACTCGATCATGCCGTTGGTCGCTTCCGTCTCGCGTGTCTTCAGCGCGCGTTGCGCGTCGTACGACGCGGGTGGCGCGAGCAGGATCAGCCCCTTGATTCGTGGGTCCTTTGCGGCGACTCGAAGTGCCGTCATCGCTCCGGCAGAGAACCCAATCAGATAGACGTTCGCTTCGTCGGATTCAGGCTCCGCGAGTGCGAGCTTGATCGCGGTCCTTGCATCCGCGACGTCGGACTCGTCGAAGTCGAGACCTGCCTTTCGCACATCGTCGAAGTGCGTGTACTCGCGCGATTCGTAGCGCAGCACGGCGATTCCGTTGCATGCCAACCCGTCGGCGATGTCCTGCCAGATGGAGGCGCGGCCCATCGGTCCCTCGACCGAGGCGGGACCCGGAGGCGGTATGATGATCGCCACGGGAACAGGCTCCTTGCTGGTGGCATTGCGAGGGTGCGTATAGACGACAGGCATGGGATGCGACTTGGTTTCGATTTCAAGTGCGCGTCGCCGAATCAGCGATTCATCCACATAAGGCGCGACGAAGTTGTTGTTGCCTTGGCGTTCATACACGCGATCCTGGGGCTCGGCATGAGGCGCGGAACTGACCGCGATGATCGAGCCGGCGTCCTTGCCCGCGCTCTCGCCAAGCACAATGAATCGCAGGTCGAGGGTTGCGATTTCACCCACGACCGGGACGCTGATCGTGCGAGTGTCCTCATCCTCGGAAAGGAACATCGCCGCGCGAATTCGGCGGATGCGGCCAACGTCCGCCTTGAGCCGCCCGGTGACGACTTCGGGGTTCGCTTTTGATTCTACTTTGCCAGTCGCTTTCCACGCGGCCTTGAGCGCATCGAATCTTCCCGCCAACATTTCGAGCGCGACTCGATCGATGGAGCGCAGCAGGTCGGCATCCGCGCGTGCCTCGGGTGGGAGCTGCGCGCTGAGTGGCGCGGCGAGCGCCAGAGTGAAAGCGAACGCCGCGAGCAGTCTACTCATCGGGCGACCCACGATCCGCCCTCGAGCAAGTCGGCGAGTCGGCGATCTTTGGCGGCGGGCGCGCCATCGCGATACTCCATCAATCGAAAGACGTACTTCGCAATCAGATCCGATTCCAGATTCACCGCATCACCTGCGCTGCGCAGCGAAAGCGTTGTGCGCTCCCACGTCTCGGGAATAATCCAGAGGCTGAAGCGATCGTCGTGCACTTCGACCACGGTCAGCGAGATTCCATCCACGGTGATGGACCCCTTTTGCACGCAGTGAGAAATGATCTCGGGCGGCGCCCCGATCCAGACTTCGTACGCGTCGCCGGTCTTGTTGGCAGAGAGAAACGCCCCCGGCGCGTCAACATGCCCGGAGACCAAGTGACCCCCGAGGCGCTTCGACAAGGTGAGCGCTCGTTCGAGATTCACCTTCGAGCCGACATCACGATGACCAAGCGTCGTGCGCCGCAGTGTTTCCAGCGACGCAAAGACGGTGAACTCGTCCGAGGTGAATTCCTCTGCAGTCAGGCAGCACCCATCGATGGAGATACTGTCGCCGCGCGCCATGTCGGACATGATCGTGGACGCACCGATCACGAACCTCGCCCCGGCATCGAGGCGAGTCACCCTTTTGATGGTTCCGATTTCTTCGACTAGACCGGTAAACATGGTGCTCCTGAGGTGGACAGAGGACTGCGCGACCATCAAGGGACGGGTCGCCTATCCGATCAACAGAAGAAGCATTAGCTAGAGACGGTCCAAGATCTCTGTGCGGTTGTGTTTGAGGAAGGATAACCCGATCAGGACGGCCAGGAACGGATAGATCAGCACCACATAGTACCCGTCGTTGTTGAACAAGGCGTCGGGAGATCCGAAGAGGCTTTGAATCAACGAAATGTAGGGCAGGAGGGGGTTGTACTCTGCGATATTGCGGAGCGAAAGCGGCAGGATGGACGGGAGATAGACGATCGGGAGTGACCAGAAAATGATCTGCAAACCGATCGCGAGAATCTGCCCAATGTCGCGCATCAGCAGGTGCAGAACGCTCAGGAACATCCCCAATCCCACGCCGAGCACGCCAAGCGCGAGAAACACGGGGGCTGCAAGGATGACCGCCTTGGCCATTTGGGGGGCGGCGGTGGCGGGCCCGTGCAAAAATGAGAGGAAAATGGCGAGCAAAACAATGCTGGCAAAATGCGTGACGAGCGAATGAACCAGCACGCCGATGTAAAGAATTTCATCGGGAAGCACCAATTTCTTGAGGAAATTCGCATTATCGACGAGCGCCGTCGTCGAGCGCGTCAGGACCTCGGCGAAGAAAAGCCATGGAACAATTCCCGCGCACAGATGCACGACATAGGACGCGCTGCCGCCGGAGCCGAGTTTCTCCCCCATAATTCGGGAAAATACGAGAAAATACATCCCGATCAGGACCAGCGGATGGATGATATTCCACACCATCCCGAGCGTTGAGCCTGCGTAACGCGCGCGAAACTCGCGCTTTACAAGAAGCCAAAGGAGCGGGCGCGCCCGGACGAGGGACTGCAACATGGCGCGCCCGATGCCTTAGGACTTGGTGAGCTTGCGGAACGACTTGGCTGCGAGCTTGCCCATCCGCTGGATGTCACGGAGCGGACGGCGCGGCATCTCGCGGAGCTTCTCCAGACGACGAGCCAGCCGCTTGAGTGCCTTCGGCGCCAGCTCCTCCCCTTTGACCCCCTCGAGCTGATCGGCGGAGCGATTGATGACGTCCGCCAGCAACGTGTTCAGGTCGGCAAGATAATCACCGATCTGCGATTCGATGTTCAGCGCCTTACGTCGCGCTTCCTCGAACCGCGCGGAGGAAATGACATCTGCCGGGGTGCCCTTCGGGGCCTTCTTTGGCTTCTCGGCGAGGATGGCGGCGTTGCGCTTGGCGATCTGGGAAGACGCGTCCTTGCGTGGTCGACCCGGGCCGCGCTTCGCTGCGGGCTTCGCGGGTTCTGCGTTCTTGCGTGGGCGGCCGCGCCTGCGGGGGGCAGCCGCAGCGGGAGCCGCGGCCGCAGCTTTGGGGGGACGCCCCGGACCGCGCTTCACGGCGGGAGTGGATTTCTCTGACACCGGTGCCGCCGCCGCAGGTTCCGCGTTCTTTCGCGGGCGTCCGCGTTTGCGTGTAGCTGCCGAGGTGGCTGATGCCGGGCTGGCTTCCACCGGATTCTTGCGCGGGCGACCACGCTTGCGGGGGGCTGCCGGAGCAGCGGCCGGAGTTGTCGCTTCGACTGGGTTCTTCCGGGGGCGTCCGCGCTTGCGAGGTGCCGCTGGGGCGGCCTCGGTGGGGACGGGATTCTTCCTCGGGCGGCCTCGTCCGCGCTTTACCGGGGCGCCGGGAATGGAAGTGGCTTTCTTTGCATCATCCGACGTTGCTGCCATGAATTTTCTCCTGTCGATTTTTGTCGATGAGGACAACTAGTTCCTAGCGCCCCTGTTCGGGAAGGAAAATCGCAATGTATTGCTCGTTAAAATAACGATCCGTCATGCCGGAAATATAGTCGCAAATGGTGCGCTTCGGCCCGTCTGTGGGAATGCGCTTCTGATATTTCCACGGGAGCAGGCGGGTATCCTTCATGTAGGCATCGAACAATTCGTGCACTAGACGCTTCGCCTTCATGGAATTCTTGAGGGTTTTCGGGTGATAATAAACCCGCTGAAGGAGGAATTTTTTGAGCGGCTGAATTCGCTCCTTGAATTCCTGGGAAAAATCGACGATGCGTCCCGTGAAATTCCGGACATCATCCACGCTTTGGACGCCGGAGGCATTCAGCGCAAATTCGGTGTGCCCCAGTGCATCCATCACATGGGCGTCGTAAAGGGAACCGAGCGCGCGATATGTGACCAGCTTCTCGGCCGTGCCCTCTCCCAAGTCCTTCCACGCGCGCTCGAACAGTTCCGAGACCCAGGGGATCTCACGCAGATCCTTCTGTTCGATCAGGCCCATCTTGAGCGCGTCGTCCAGATCGGCGTTGTTATAGGCGATTTCGTCGGCCAAATCGCACACTTGGGACTCCAGCGTCGCCATCTTGCCCGGCAGGTAGTCGTTGTTCTTGGATGGTTTGTCATAGTCGGTGTCGTGCTTGATGATCCCCTCGCGAACCTCGAACGAAAGGTTCAGGCCGGGAAACTTGGAACTGCGCTCCTCCAGCAGTTCCACCGTTCGGAGCCCTTGCTCGTTGTGTTCAAAGCCCCCTTCGCTTGCCATGGCCTCCTTCATGCCGTCCTCCCCCGCGTGGCCGAAGGGGGTGTGGCCAAAGTCGTGGGCCAGCGCGATGGCTTCGGCAAGGTCCTGATTCAACCGCATCGCCCGAGAGAGGGTGCGGGCGATCTGGGCGACCTCCATCGTGTGGGTCAGCCGGGTGCGATAATAGTCCCCGGCCGAGAGGATGTGAACCTGGGTCTTGAACTCGAGCTTTCGGAAGGCCGCGCTATGGATAACGCGGTCGCGGTCGCGCATGAACTCGGTGCGGAGGGGATCCGGGTTGATCGGGTACCGGCGGCCTAGGCTGCGGGAGGACTGGCAGGCATAGGGAGCCAGAGTCTGGCTTTCGAGTTTTTCGAGGTCTTCGCGAAGGAACATTGGGGGCGCCTCCATGTGCGCTGGAACCTCTTCAAATGGGCATCCTGCTTGACAGGGCACAACCGGGAATCAGAACTGAAGTCCTTGGAACAACTGCATCCATGCGGGTTTATGGCACCTAATTTCCAACTGACCTGTCAAAGCGGCGCGTTGCGCGGCCAAACGTTCGAGATGCCCACCAAACGCATCTCGCTCGGGCGCGACCCGTCCTGCGATATGAAGGTCGACGATCCCAAGATTTCGCGCCTGCATGGGTGGCTGGAAATGCGCGATGGGATCCTGCACTACATCGACAACAGGTCAACGAACGGCAGCTTCCTAAACGGGGAGCGCATCGGAGAGGTGGCCGTCTCCCTCGGCGATGTCCTGCAAATCGGGAATACAGAGTTCGTCCTCCTGGAGCCGTCGGACTTTCAAACGATCCACTTCGTTGCGTCGCAGACACTTGTCACGAACACGGTATCGACGGACTCGGTAAAGGTCGATGCGCTCGCCCAAAAGTTCGCGTCGATCTTCGAGTATTATAAGGACAACGCCCCCGAATCGGGCGAATACGAGAACCTTGATATCGCGCGCATGCAGCGCATGTTGAATTCGCTCAAGACACTCTTCACGATCAGTTCGGCAATGTCGCAGTTGTTGCCGCTGAACGAATTGGTCAAGAGCATCGGCGACAATCTGTTCGAGGTGTTCGCCTCGGCGGAGAACGTCGTCGTGCTTCTGCGCGACGAAGTCAGCGGGGCGATGCGCCCGGCGCACGCAGCGACGCGTGGCAGTGACAAGATTCCCGAGATCTCGATCAGCGAGACGGTGCTGCACCGCGCGGTGAAGGAGCGCTCGACGCTGATCGCGAACGACGCTGGGCACGACTCGCGCCTTTCCGCGAGCGAGTCGATCATTGGCCTGCAGGTGAAAGCGGTGATGTGCGCACCTCTGGTGATTCGCGAGGGCGTGCTTGGCGCGCTCTACATCGACAATCGCGAGCACACCGTGCGTTACGACGAGATGGATGCGGAGCTTGTGACTGCATTCGCGAATCAGGCGGCCGTCGCGGTGGACAATGCGCGCCTGTGCGATGAGCTGCAGAACTCCTATCACCAGACGCTGCAATCGCTCGTGAACGCGATCGAGGCCAAGGATCCCTACACGATGGGGCACACGGCGCGCGTCGCGAAACTCTCGGTCGGAATCGGCCGTGAGCTCGGTTTCAATGCGCGTCGACTCGAACGCCTCAAGATGGCTGCGGACCTGCATGACATCGGAAAGATCGGCGTCAAGGAAGGCATCATCAACAAGGCAGGTGCGTTGACCGACGAGGAATACGAGGACATCAAGACGCACGTTGAAATGGGAGAAAAGATTCTCCGTCCAATCACTTTCCTCGCGGACTTGCTCCCATACATTCGCGGCCATCACGAGAAGTGGGATGGCACGGGGTATCCCGATGGATTGAAAGGGGAGCAGACCCCTCTCGAGGGGCGCATCATCGCGCTGGCGGATGCCTTTGACGCGATGACGACGCAGCGAACCTATAACAAGCCTCTCACGTTTCAGCAGGCCATCGAACGAATCAAGCAATCCGCAGGACGCCACTTTGACCCGTATGTGGTGGATGGTTTCGCACGTTTGATGGAGCGCAACCAGGGGACGCGTGGCCAGCGGGGGCCGGGAGGAATCTTTGATTCCAGCGCAGGAATTGTCCCCGCCGGCGGTCGTTCCTGACGACCGCCCAACGCGGTTCCTCAACCGATTCACCAAATCCGCCCATAAAGATTTCGTTTCCGCCTATCAAGGGGGGCGGGCACTCTCATCTTTCGCTCCATCGTAACAACTCCGCCGACCCGAGCCACCCGTCCGCATGTCACTCCTGACGATCCACTATCATCGCTCCGACGGTCACTATGATGACGTCGGCCTGTGGACATGGGACTGGAAGGGATTGCGCAACCCGACGCAGCAGGAGGCATTCACGATCGGTCAGGACGAGTTCGGCGTCGTGTTCGAGCTCGAGACCGAGAAGTACGCGCTCGATCCCGCTGAGGCAGAGATCGGTATCCTGCCGCGCCTGGAGAGGAACTGGGACAAGAAGGACGACCCGGAGCGCCGCTGGAATCCAAACTTCGGATACGAGGTTTGGTTGGTCGATGGTGATGCTCGTGTTTACACCGCGCCTCCGGATATCTCGCCCCGCATACGCACGGCATTTCTGGACGCACCGGTGATCGTCACCGCTTGGTTCACCTCGCATGCATCTCGCGCGACGGGAATCAATGGACCGGATGGCGTTCGCTTGGATGGTCCGGACGGGCAGAAGATTCCGATGAAACGCGTTCTGCACTCTGGCGACTTCGGAGCGACTTTCGAATTCGCCGAAGCACCGGACTTCGAAGGGAACGCGTGGTACCTGCACGTTCCTGGATTTCGCAAGGCGCCCCTCCGCCCGCGCGCAGTGCTCTTCGATCCCGAGCGATACGACTGGCGTGGCCGCATGGGAACCCAATGCACGGCAACGCACACCGATTTTCATGTCTTCGCTCCGGGCGCGGAAAGCGTTGCAGTGGTCCTCTACGAGAAAGCGCGCGGCGGCCCAGAGGGTCGTGTCGAACCGCTGGGGCACGCGGGAAAGGGACTCTGGACGGGTCGCTTGCGAGGAAACCTCGATGGCTTGTTCTACATGATGCGCATCAAGCATCCATTCGAGGAAACACCGGTCGAGGTACAGGACATCTGGGCGATCAACGCAACGGGCTACGAAGCACGTCCTCGGCTCACGGACCTTCGCACGACCGATCCGGAGAACTTTCGTCCGATCCAAAAGCCCAAGTTCAGCGGACGCCTCACCGATGCCGTGATCTACGAAGTGCATGTTCGAGATTTCTCGATCATGCAGCATTCAGGGAATCGCCACCGTGGCAAGTACCTCGCCTTCACCGAGCGCGGAACGCACCTCGCGCATCACACGGAGATCAAGACAGGCCTCGATCACCTCGTCGATCTGGGTGTGACGCATGTGCAGCTCCTTCCGACGCAGGACTATGAGGGGCACGAGGATCGCGACCACTACAACTGGGGCTACATGACGGTGAATTTCAATTCGCCCGAGGGTAGTTATGCGACGGCGCTCGAGAACACGGCGCGCATTCGCGAGACGAAGAAGATGATTCAAGCGATCCACGCGGCGGGGCTGCGCGTCGTCATGGATGTCGTGTACAACCACGTCGCGAATGGTTCGGCGTTTGAGCTGACGGTGCCCGGGTATTACCTGCGCATTCGCGATGATGGATCGAAGTCCAACGGCGCGGGCTGTGGAAATGAATTCCGTAGCGAGGCCCCGATGGCGCGCCGATTCATCATCGATTCGCTCCGATTTTGGGCGGAGGAATACGGCGTCGATGGTTTCCGCTTCGACCTCCTTGGTCTGACTGATCAGCGCACGATTGCCGGGGTGCGAGACGAACTGAAGCGCATCGATCCCACGATCATTCTCTACGGCGAGCCATGGGTCGCAGGGCCGACGATGCTCTATCCCATTTCGGACAAGTGGGCTCTTCGTGGTTCCGGCGTCGGAGCGTTCAACGATCACTATCGCAACGCCCTTAAGGGCGAGCCGGACAACACGACGTGGGGTTATGTGCAGGGTGCCCCGCATCGCGACAAGGTCGTGCGCGGCATCGCGGGCTCACTGGACGATTGGACGCACGAACCGGGTGATTCAATCAACTATGCGGACTGCCACGACAACCTGACGCTGTGGGATAAGCTCGCGGGATCGGCCCCGCACGAGTCCGAGGCGGAACGCATTAAGATGCACAACCTGACGTTCGGCATCCTGGCCGTCAGTCAGGGCGCGCTCTTCATCCATGGCGGGCATGAGTTCGTCCGCACGAAAGGCGGGAATCACAACAGCTACAACGCGCCGGACGAGGTGAATCGATTCGATTGGATGCGCCGTGTGAAGCAGCGCCACACGTTCGAATTCACGAAGGCCATGATCGCAATTCGGCGCGCGCATCCCGTGTTTCGTCTCCCATCCGCAGAGGAGATTCGTCACCGCCTGCGCTTCCTCCCGATTCTGCCGAAGAGCCCACAAGCCATTGCGTTCACGCTCAACGGCGAGGGCGTCGCGGGCGAGACATGGTCAGAGGCTCTCGTGCTCATCAACCCCTACGGCACGGCGCGCACGTTCAGTCTCCCCGCGGGAAGCTGGGGGGTCTTCGTTCTCAACCTGCATGCGGACCTGAAGCCAATTCAACTCGCGGAAACGCGACTGACCGTTGCGGGTCGTTCACTCGCCGTGCTTGGGCGCCTTGAGTCGCTCAACCCCAAAGACCCCCGCTGATTCGCGGTGCAGGACGAGGCGCATCGCCGCCTCGACGAGCACCCGATGCAGCCCCAACCCGTATCCCGAGAATCCACCCGCAAAGAGCACGCGCCCTTCAGCTCCCGGCAGCCAACCGGTCATCGGCAGGTGGTCCGGCGAGAAACCCATGATGCCCTGCCAGCGACGCAGGATTTCGACGCGGCGCCCGCCTGAGAGGCGCTGCATGACTTCACCCTCGAGGTATGCAAGCACCTTCGGATTGTTGGCGAGTTCTGCCGTGGTCTCCCCCTCGATGTCGTGGTTGCGACCACCGCCGAGGAGGATCGTGCCGTCGGGGAATTGCCGCCAGTAGTCGAATCCCCACCTCGTATAGTAGAGCGCATCCCCCCAGAGGCGATTCGTTGTCTCACCCTCGACGCGCGCGAGGATCACCTGATTGCGTGCGACCGTGACGGGAAATGTCGGCGACAGCGCGTTGAAGAAAAATCCCGTATAGGCATTCGTCGCGAGGAGAAGCGTCTCGCATTCGATGTCCCCCTGCGAGGTACGCACCGCGACGCCATCGCCTGAGACCGTGAAGCCATCGGTGGCGACCGTGCAGTCCTCGACGACGCGCACGCCGGCGGCCCGGATCAGCGCGGCGGCATAATCCACCGGGTGGATGCCGATGTCTCCGCGTTGAAACACCGTTGCGTGATAGGCAGGCGACGGCCCGGGCAGCGTATCGAGGAGTTCATAGCCGCCGAAACCTAGTCGCTCGAGAAGTTCGTGGCAGCGGCGCACCTCGACTGCTTCGGCCTCATCCCATGCGGCGAAGTAGCTCCCCCCCGCTTGATGCCAGAGACCGTGAGCTTCGACGAAGTCGCGCACGAGCTTGCGATTTCGGATGTTGAGCTTCACCAGCTCGACCGTGCCCGCATCGCCGAATCGAGCATGCCAGTCGAGGAGATCCTCCCCCGGGAAGGAGAGCACGAACCCCCCATTCCGCCCGGAGGCACCGAAGGCCGTGCGCGCGCCGTCCAGCACGACGACGTGCTCGGGAGGAATTCCCCGCTGGACCAGTTCGTATGCGAGTGATGCACCTGCGATGCCGAGGCCAACAACGCAGTATCGCGCGCGGTGCGGGAGCGTCGTCGCCCTCGGCAACGCGCGAGCGTTCGCGGTCACATGCCAATGCGAAGGATGCGTGACGAGGTCGGCGAGAAGTTGTGACATCGGGCATTCCTCATGTTGAGAGAATGTGCGCTGCGAAAAAATCCCGCCCGACATACATCGGACGGGATCGTTTTCCAACCTCGGGTATCAGCAATCTCGAATCAGACGTCGAGATTGCGAACCTCTGGTGCGTACTTCTGGATGAACGCGCGGCGGGGAATGACTTCTTCTCCCATCAGCGTGGTGAAGACGTGCTCTGCCTCGACGTCGTCGTTCAGCTCGACCTTGAGCAGGCGACGGGACTTGGGATCCATAGTCGTCTCCCAAAGCTGCTGCGGGTTCATTTCACCGAGACCTTTGTAGCGCTGAACACCGACGCCGCGTCCACCGACCTCCATGATCTTCGCGATCGTATCGGTGATTGAATGGCATGGGGACTGTGAGTTGTCCTTCATCTGCGTGACGACGAACGGAGCCGTTTCGTCCGTGCCGGAGCCGGACCGGTCGAGGTGCGAGACATCGAGGAGCGAGAGGTCTGAGCCCATCTTCTCGAACATGCGCGCGATTTCGGTGATCTCGCGGGATTCCGGGAATTCGTGGATGATGTAATCGCGCACGATCTCGACTTCCTCTTCGGCTCCTTCTGTGTCCTGGGAAACTTCCGTATCGAAGAGATCGTCTCCGTTGGACTTGGCGGATTCCTTCGGGGGTTTCCCGGAGTTGCCGTTCGCAGGGCGACGCGGAGCCGCCTTGGATGCGGCTTCCTCGAGTGCGGCGAGTTCCTTTTCGGTGTATGCGAACTCGCGCTGTTCGTCGCGAACAAGAATCCCGATGGGGTAGCGGCCCTTGTCGTCGCGCAATAAGAGGTACTCGTCGAGCGAGACTCCCTTGCGCTGAGTCACGCGGCCGAGTGCGCTGATCTGCATGTAGCCATCGCAGAGGGACTTGATCTGGCTGCGCGAGAGTTCGGTCTCTTTCCCCGCCTTGTCGCGGACACGAACGCCGACGGAATCGATCCCCTCATCGAGGAGGTAACGATCCTTGTCCTCGTCCTTGTCCAGGTACGTTTCCTTTTTCCCCTTCTTGATGCGATAGAGGGGTGGCTGTGCAATGAAGACTTTGTTCTGTGCGACGAGTTCGCGAATCTGGCGGAAGAAGAACGTCAGCAGCAGCGTGCGGATGTGCGAGCCGTCCACGTCCGCGTCGGTCATGATGATGATCTTGGAGTAGCGCAGTTTCGAGATGTCGAACGTGTCGCGAATCCCGGTGCCGAGCGCCGTGATCATCGCGCGGATTTCCTCGTTGCCGAGGACCTTGTCGATGCGCGCGCGTTCGACGTTGATGATCTTGCCGCGGATAGGGAGGATCGCCTGGAAATGGCGGTCGCGTGCCTGCTTGGCCGAGCCACCTGCCGAGTCACCCTCGACAATGAATAGCTCGGTGCCCTCTCCCTTTTCGGAACAGTCGGCGAGCTTGCCGGGCAGGCCGCCGCCCTCCATGGCGGACTTGCGGACGATCTCGCGCGCACGGCGTGCGGCGATGCGCGCCTGAGCCGCTAGCACGCACTTCTCGACGATGCGCTTCGCTTCCTTTGGATTCTCCTCGAGCCACTCGTTGAGGCCCTCGTTCACGATCGACTCGACGAGGCCCGCAACTTCGGGGTTCAGCAGCTTCCCCTTGTTCTGGCCTTCAAACTGGGGGTCGGTGAGCTTTACGCTGATGACCGCCGTAAGCCCCTCGCGCATGTCGTCGCCGGAGAGCGCGTCCTTCATCTTCTTCAGCAGGTCATGCTTCTGGGCGTACTTGTTGATGCCCGAGGTGAGCGCCTTGCGGAACCCGGTCAGGTGCATGCCGCCATCGCGCGTGTTGATGTTGTTCGCGAAGCAGTACACCTTGTCGTCGTACGAATCGACGTACTGGATGGCGATCTCTGCCATCATGCGATCCTTGCGTCCGTCGCTGCGCTCGAATGTGCGCTCGCGCTCGAACTGGATCGGCTTCATGTGGACTGCGTCGCGGCCCGAGTTGAGGTGCTTCACGTACTCGGCGATGCCACCAGGAAACTTGTAGCTGTGCGCCTTGCCGTGGCGTTCGTCCTCGATGGTGATCGTCAGGCCCGGGTTCAGGAACGCGAGCTCGCGGCAACGCGTCGAGAGCGTGTCGAAGTTATACTCGGTCGTCGTGAAGATTCCCGTGTCAGGCTTAAAACGAATCTTCGTACCGGACTTCGACGAGGGACCGAGGTCCTGAATCGGGGCTTCCGGGATGCCACCGTTGAGCAGGCGAAGAAAGTACGTGCGACCATCACGGCGCACTTCCGCCTCGAGAACTTCCGAGAGGAACGTGACGACGGAAACACCGACGCCGTGGAGGCCGCCGGAGAACTCGTACGCTTCCTTCTTGAACTTGCCGCCTGCGTGCAGAACGGTCAGCACGACCTCGAGCGTGGACTTGCCTGCCATCTTTGGATCAGGGTGTTTGCCGACGGGAACGCCGCGGCCATAGTCCTGAATCGTGATCGAGTTGTCGTAGTGAATCTTGACGTCGATGCGGTTGCCGTAACCCGCCATCGCTTCGTCGATCGAGTTGTCCAACACCTCATACACGAGATGGTGCAGGCCGAGGACGTCGGTGTTGGAGATATACATCGCGGGCCGGGTGCGGACGGCCTCACGCCCCTCCAGAACTTCGATGGACGACTCGCTATAAGTCAGGTCGGCGCGGGGGGGAGTCTTGATCTGCTCCGTAGTCAAAGGGGATAGCTCCTGTGCGTGCTTCCAGCGGGAAGGGGAAAAGCCCATTTTCGCGGCGTTCCTGCAATGATTCCGTGCCGCTTGCTGGCTTCATTGAGTGATAGGAAAAGTGTGCCTGTGGACTCCCCTCGGATTCAAGCCCCGTATCATGATTTTGTGGTGATTTGCAGGATCCGCAGGAGTCGGCAAAAACCCGGCATTTGCCTTGCAAATCGCAGGTGCCTGACTACTCGCGGGTTCCGCCCGTTGGGGGGACCAGCAGGCTGCGTTCCGCCATCAGAATCAGGAGTGGTTTGCGGAGGATCTGCATCTGCGCCAATCGCTCGATCGGCACCTTTGCCTCTTCGGTGTAACCAAGGTGCAGCAGGAGGATGGCCCACTGGTCGAGAAAGCGTGGATCGCGCGACTCGCGCGCGTACTTCGCTATGCCGTTCAGTGCCTCCATCCACGCGATGCGAGCCTCCTCGGACCTGCCCATCGCGTCGAAGATTCGGCCGCGCTGTTCGAGCACGCTGGAAAGCTTGAGTTGGGTCGCTGCGTCAGGCGCAGGGCCGCCGATCAGCTCTTGGAGAAGCGAGAGCACCTTTGTCGACTCTGCAAGTGCCTCCTCCCGCTTGCCGCGACGAAGCTGAACCTCGATGATGCCCTGACGGGAGGTGAGGACCTCGGTTTGGAAGGCGACGTTGTTCGGTGAAAGCTCAAGGATCGACGCGCTGACTTCGATCGAGCGGCGAAAGTATGGCTCCGCACCGGTCGGATCGCCTGCCTCGATCTTCTCCCAACCCAGCGAGTTGTTCGCGATGGATAGCTCGCGAAACCAACTGTTGTTTCCCAGGTTGTCTGCGGTGAGCGAGTTCAAACACTCGAGCGCCTCGTTCGTGTAGAGTATCGCGTTGGCGCTGTCGCCGGTGGCGCTGAACACGTTCCCCGCGCGGAGACACGTGCCGGCGTACTCGCGGCGACCATCGACGTTCTCGGGGACATTCGCGCGAATCCTGGACATGACTTCACGCGCCTTCAGTGCGGCGTTCTCTGCTTTTGATCTCTGCCCCGTCCAAAGGTACGACTGCGCGATGCGTGCGTGCAGCGTCGCGTAGTTTCGGAGGAGCTGCATGTTCTCCGGATCACGTTCGACTTTTTCGCCGTGCGCTTGGAGCGCGAGTTCTTGGATCGGGATGGCTTCTTCGGCCCTCCCGTTGGTGGCGAGCAAATCGCCGAGTTGGCCGAGTGACGATGTGTAGGCAGCGGTCAGCCCGACGTCGGACGTGTTCGCTTCGAAATTCTCCTTCGCGATGTCCACGGACTTGCGGAGGATCTTGATCGCGTCCTCGTTGCGACCTACCTGCCGATACGTGATCGCCGTACGCGCAAGAACAGGTGGAAGGCTGTCGCGCGATTCGACAAAGTTGGGGGCAATGCGCACGTTTTCCTCGAACCGCGCGAGAGAACGCTCGAAGTCCGCGAGCCCCTCCTCGGTTCTCCCTTCATCCACGAAGGCTGAGCCGCGCGAGAAGTACGCGACGCCCAGCCAGTGCGCGTAATTGATGTTCTCCGGATCGCGACGCACGAGCTCTTCGGAATCGTTCACCATGAGTTCGGCGTATTTGAACGCATCCTCGCGGCGGCCAAGCCGTTGAAGGATCGACGTCAGATCGCTCGAGAGCATCACGGCATCGTAACGGTGGGCGTAATTCCCCGGATCGCTGCGGACGAGGTCGCGCATGCCGTCGATGGCGCGCATGGTGTGCTCGACGCCCTCCTCGAGACGCCCCAACTCCGCGAGTGCGGAACCGATGTAGCTCTCAATGCCGAGATTCAGTTTCTCTGCGGCCGCCTTGGACTCTGGATCGAGCAGCCACGATTCGACCACGCGGCTTGCGGACTGATAGTCGTCCAATCCGGCTTGGGTTCCGACGGTGCGTTGGAGGGTTTCGCCGCGGTCGATGTAACCATTCGCGAGCGTCGAGGCGATTTCGAAGTTCGGGTGCGCCGCGAGTGCGCGTTGGGCGAGTTCGATCGATCGATTCACGTCGGCCAACTCGCGCTCAACATCGCCCTGTACGGAGGCGAGCCGTGACGACTCGAGCAGCGCATCGGCAAGGGCGCCGAGATTCTGATGGCTGTCGGGATTCGATTTCACGAGTTCCTCTGCCAATGCGAGCGAAGAATCGATCGTCGTGCGACCTGTGGGATAATCAGCGTGTCGCCTGAGCACGAATGCGACCTGGCGAAGTGCCGATACGCGCTGGCGAATGTTCTCCTCCGACGCCGAGACTTCTGGCTGGGCGTCGTAGAATTCGAGCGCGCGCTTCGCCACGTCCGACATGAGCGAGACGCGCCCCGTCGCATCGAGTTTCGCGCTCAGGTCGCCGAGCATGTATGAGATGAGACGCTCGCCGCTCTCTTGCTGACGAAGGAGTTGCGCGTTCGCCTTCTCCTGCATCGCTGCGTTGTGCCGTTGTGTCTCGGCATTTTCGCTGAGCACAAATGCGTACTGAATCGCCCCGCCGATGAAGAGCGCGCCAAAGACCGCCGCCACGAGGAGGAGCTGCTTCCTCTGGCGGAGCGCCTTGGAGTTTGCGCTGACGACCCGGTCGATCTCGGTGGTGAGGCGACTCCGCATGGTCAGGTCGGCGAGTCGCTCCGCTTGTTGTCTCGCGAGCGTAAAGTCCCCGTTCGCAAAAGCGACGTTGGCGTGCGCCTCGATTGTGCGCTCGGCGAGTTGCCTCGAGCGCTCGTTACCAGGCCAGAGACCCTCAGCGCGCGCGAGCGAGACCGCGCATTCCGACAGGGATCGATAGCTCGGCACTTCGCTCGAAAGTCGCTTCTCGACATCCGCGATGAGCGCGTCTGCCTCGCGACGCTTCGATGCACCCGTCAGGTAATCCGAAATGCGTTCGATGAATTCAGCGACATCGCGCGGACGGTCCTCGGGGCGAAAGGACATCGCGTGCATGGCGAGCAGGGATAGCTCGGCGGGAACCTCTCGCCGCGGATTCCGTTTTTCAGGAAGATCGATGATGCCCTCGGATGCGCGATAGAACGCCTGCGCGCCGTCCTCCGTGTGGTGTGGCGCGTAGCCGCTCAGAAGATAGTAAAGCGAACCGCCGAGCAGGAAGATATCGGTCCACGGTCCGACGTTTGCGGCTGTGGGCTCTGTTTGCTCCGGAGCCATGAAAGCTGGAGTGCCGGCGGGGTTCGTCGCGGATTCACACGTCGGCGCGACCGAGACCGCGAATGCTTGAGCATGCGACGCAAGTAGCTCAGGATCGTGTGCAACCGCGAGCCCCCAATCGAGCAGGAGCACTTCGCCGAATTCACCGACCATGACTTGCGACGGCTTAAGGTCGCGGTGAATGACACCGCGCGAATGCGCGAACGCGACCGCCTGGGAAACGTCCACCAGAATGGGGAGATGCTTGCCGAGGAACTCGACGACGCCGAGTTTCACAAAATCCTCGCGGATCAACTCCTCCCACGTGCGCCCGCGGAGGCGTTTCATCGCGAGCACGGGGCGCCCTGCGGCGTCCCTCCCCAAGTCGTGGATGGGCACGATGTTCGGATGTTCGAGGCTCGCCGTCGTCACGGCTTCCTGGTGGAAGGAGAGCTCAAGCGCATGTAGTCGATCCGGTTTCGAGGAGACCTTCTCGAGCAAGTCGGGGCGAAGCCGTTTCACGGCGACGACACGCCCGAGCGAGACTTGCACCGCCTCCCACACTTCGCCGAAACCACCGCGCCCGATCTGGTGTTCCAATCGGAAGGTCGCGGTTGTATCCGTGCTGTTCGGATCGGGAGTTGGGATGCGACCTGCGGTGCTGTCGGCGACCTCCGTCATGCGCGCTGCGGCCTGCACGACCCAGTTGGCCACGACCGGGACGGTGTCCTGCAAATTGATGCTGGAGGGAAGCGCTGCCCTCTCGTCGAGCACGGCGGATTTTGCCGGATCGAAGGAATGGAGTGGTTCGGCGGGGAGGCCCTCGGGGAGGGCCCTGCGCGGTCTGGCAGGCTGTGGATCCATCATGACCGACCCCCGGAGAGGTGCCGATGACGTAGACGTGCGACGGTCCTAAGACAGTGCGGGTTCACGCAAGGGGGCGCAAGTGCTTGGCTGCGAGCGCGATCACGCTGTCGGGGTGGGACGAATGGATGGGTTCACCCGCGCGGCATCCCCGGGGTGCAGTTCCCCGCTCTCGGTAATCATGCGCTCAAGCACGACCTGAAATGCATCCACGACCTGGGGGTCGAAATGCTCTCCGCGCTGCTTCACGATTTCTGCGACGGCTTCCTCGCGCGTCCACGCTTTCTTGTACGGCCGAACATTCGTCAGCGCGTCAAAGACATCGGCGATGGCGACGATGCGTCCACTGAGGGGGATTTCGGTCCCCTTCATTCGCATGTATCCATTGCCATTCCACTTCTCGTGGTGGGTCAGGGCGATTTCCTCGGACAGGCGGAGCAGAGGGTCCTTGCTCCCCGCGAGGATCTTGGCGCCGATGGAGGTGTGCGTCTTCATCACCTCCCACTCTTCAGGGGTCAGCTTGCCCGGTTTGAGCAGGATGTCGTCCGGGATGCCGATTTTTCCAATGTCGTGGAGCGGTGCCGCCTCGCGCATGTCCTTTACGAATTCCATGTTCTTGCCAAGTACACGCGCAATCTCTGCGGAGAGCACGCCGACGCGAATCGTGTGTTGTCCGGTGTCGTCGTCGCGGAATTCAGCGGCGCTGGCGAGGCGCTTGAGAACTTCGAGGCGCGCTGCTTCCAACTCATTCGACTTTTGGGTGATCTGCTGCGTGCGGACTTCGACTTCGCGCGCGAGGTCGGTGGTGTAGTTCTCAAGCCGTGTGTGCAGGTGGCGCGTCTCGAGTAGGTTCGTGACCCGGAGGAGTACCTCCGTCGCGTCGAAGGGCTTGATGAGGAAGTCGCGCGCACCACCAGATAGCGCGCGCTGCTTCGTCGAGTTCGTCACATCGGCCGTGAGGACGAGGACAGGGAGATATTCGTCGGGCGTTGTAACCTCTCGGATTCCCTTGAGGACCTCGAACCCATCCAGCTTTGGCATGTGCAGATCCAACAACACCAGATCAGGGCGGACGGCACGAACGAGCCCGATGGCCTCTGTCGAGTCGGATGTTGCGACGACGTTCGTAAACCCCCACCGCTTCAGGAGCATCTTGAGGAGCTCGATGTTCGCCCACTCGTCGTCGACAACCAGGATTTTGGAGCCCTTCAGGTCGTCACTAATCATTCGTTACCTACTCCGAATCGATCTAAATGGCGCTTCAAGACGCTTATGAACTGCTGCACATTGATAGGCTTCGTGATGTAGTCATTGGCTCCGGCCTCCCGCAGATTCTCCACCTGTCCCGGTGACGCATCCGCACTGACGACGATGACCGCCCGATCGCGCATGACCGGGTCGGCCTTCAGTTGCGCGAGCACTTCTCCCCCAAACATGTCGGGAAGATGTAAGTCGAGGATGACTATGTCGGGACGCTCCCTCGTTGCAATCTCCAATCCTGACGCCCCCTCGGTCGCAGTGTAGAGTTTGATGTTCTCGAATCTGCTGAAGATCCGTTCCATCAGGTCGATGTTGGCGCGGTTGTCTTCGATATAGAGGACTCTCGCAAAGTGATCGAGGGACTCTGTGTCATGCTCACCACTACCCCTTTGCGAAGTCAGATCGGGGGGCTTCGGCGTTGGTGCCAAGCGCAGGTCGAGCTTTACCGTCGTTCCCTCGCCGAGCTGGCTCTCGACCGAGAGATTTCCGCGCATGACATCCACGAGGCGTTTCGAGAGCGCGAGCCCGAGTCCGGAGCCCTCAATGCCCGAGGCCTCCTGGCCCAAGCGATCGAATGGGGTGAAGATTCGCTCGATTTTTCCCGGGGCGATCCCGATTCCGGTATCGGAGACCAGCAGCCGAATGCGGTCCGCGTCGGGTGGTTCGCAGCGGACGGAGATGCTACCTCCCTCCCGGTTGTACTTGATGCCGTTCGAGAGGAGGTTGAGGAGCACTTGACGCAATCGACTTGGGTCTGCCTCGACCCAAATCTGCTCGCAGGATGGACAGTCCCATTGAACGTGGAGGTTGCGCTTTTCGAACTGTGGTCGCACGAGCTCGAGGGATTGGCGAAGCACGTCCGCTAGGCGGATCGGTTCAGGCGAGACAGACATCTTTCCCGATTCGATTCGCGAAATGTCGAGGACCTCGTTGATGAGGCTCAGAAGGTGCGTCCCCGCCAACGCAATGTGGTTAACGCACTTCATGTCGTCTTCACTGAGAGGCTGCATCTCGAGAATCTGTGCGAAGCCGAGCACAGCGTTGAGAGGTGTGCGCAGTTCGTGGCTCATGCGAGACAGGAACTCGCTCTTGGCCCGGTTCGCGCGGTCGGCTTCGACACGGGCTGCGTCCGCAAGAACTTTGGCGTCCGCAAGCTCGCGGCGGGTGACTTCACCTCGGGCGACCTCGCCTGCGAGTTCTTCGTTCGTCCTTCTCAACTCGTCCGAGACGCGAATCTTGGAAACGGCAAGCGCCGCCCTCTGTGCCATCGCGGTAAGGAATTCGATGTCCTCGGGCAGGAATTCCCGCGGAGCCGATTCCATGGCGTACATGACGCCGATGATTGCATCGCCGAGGATCATCGGCACGCCGACGTATGCACGCACACCGCGCTCATCCATGATTCGATTGCGCGTGGAGGATTCTGGACCCTCGAGGACATCCGAGGCCGAGTAGGGTTTACCTGTGTCGATGATCCTGCGGGTGATCCCGCCGCGATTGCGCAGGAGCGACTTGAGCGGCTCCTTGTATGGACCGCGCGAGCTAGCGCAGTAGGTGTACTTCTCAGTCTCGTGATCCCAAAGCACGACGCTGCACCCAGCGCTTGCGGGCAGGAGATTCGAAGCGGTCGTCACGATCTGGCGCAGCACGGCCTGAAGCGCTGCTGGCGTGTTGATGGCCAATTCCAACTCGGCCAGGGCGGCACGGCGATCCGATTGCTTGCGGAGTTCCGCAGTGCGCTCCTCCACCTTCTTCTCCAGATCCAGATTCATCCGCCGGAGGGCCTCGGTGGCGGCCTTGCGTTCCGTAATGTCGAGGACGATGGAGACGGCGGTGCCCGCCTGAAGGTCGAGCACACTGACTGCGAGCAGGATCGGGACGCGCGACCCATCCTTGCGAAAGAATTCCTTTTCATAGACGTCGCACGATCCGCGCTCCATGAGTTGCTGGATCGCCCTTTCATCGAGCGGGGCATATTCCGGAGGCGTCAGGTTCGTCCACTGGATTGCACCAGTCTCGAGTTCCTCCCGCGTGAATCCGATCATGTCGAGGAATGCGTCGTTGGCGTCCCAGATATTGCCGTCGATGGCGGAGAATACCGCCCCGATGATGTTGGATTCGACGAGGCGGCGGAATCGGGACTCGCTCTCACGGATGGCGGCCTCGGTGGCTCGTTTCTTCGTCACATCGGAAATAGCACCAACCCGGCGGATGGGTTTGCCCGATTCGTCCCGAATCGTCTGGGCCTTTCCCTCCCAGTAATGAAGTTGGCCGGAGCGATCATAGATGCGATATTCAACTCGAAATGGGCCAATGCTCGCAGCGTGTTCCTCGACACACATTATGAGTTTTTCGCGATCTTCCGGATGATTGATTGCAATCCATGATTCGAGCGTGCGTGGTGTCCCCCCCGGCTCGTATCCGAGCATCGAATCGATGTCCCCGAAGAACTCGATGCTGCCCGTGATCAGGTCCAACTCAAAGATGCAATCGCTCGCGCACTGAGAAGCGACCCGGAATCGCTCCTTACTCCGCTCTAATTTGGCCTGCGCGATCTTTCGCTCCGTGATGTCCTGAACGACACCAACCATCAGCACTGGATTGCCTGCCGAATCGCGCAGAATTTCTGCCTGCTCATTCACCCAGCGCACACGCCCATCGGGGAGGATGATGCGATGGTCGATGTCGTGCGGGCGCCCCTGTTCCACCGCAAGGCGTGAAGCCGTGCGCACGAGTTCACGATCATCGGGATGCACCATCGAGAAAAACCTGTGCCCATCAATCGCCCCGGCATCCGGATCGAGTCCAAAGATGCGATAGGTCTCGCGCGACCAGATGAGAGTTTCCTCCATCGAATAGACGTCCGCCTTCCAACTGCCGATGCTCGCGACTTGCTGTGCCTTCTCGAGGAACGCGCGGTATTCGCGCAGCGTTTCCTCCTTCGTGACCTGGTCGGATATGTCCCGGAAGTTTAGGACGAGTGCACGCACTTCGGGGTCGGCGAGCAGGTTGGTGCACACGGTCTCGAGCCAGACCCATTCTCCCGTGGAGCGGCGGCAGCGGTACCGGATCGGCCCGACACGATTGCCTGTGGAAACGGATCGCATGAATGCGCGGAAGACACTCGGTTTGTCCTCCGGATGGACATCCGTGAGAGACGGGTTTGCCCGGAGCCGTGCGAGCGTTGTGCCCATGATGCGCTCCGCGGCGGCAGACAGATCGAGGATCTCGCCCGCAGGAGTCACGAGTGCGATTCCGTCGCTCGCGTTCTCCACCAGTCGACGGAACCGGCTCTCTCGAATCCGGAGTTGCTCGTCCGCGCCGCGATGCTCCGAAGGATCGATGACCGCGCTCAGAGTGAGAAGGCAGACTCCGCCACTGGCATCAGGGTCGGTCAGCGCGCGTCCTTCGATGAGAATTTTCGCGTCCCCCGGGGTCGTGGTCGAGAACTCGCGGCGGAAAGGAACGGACCTCCTCGCGGCGGAATCGAAGCACGCTCGCAACGTCGCGCGGCCATCTTCGGAGATGGTTTCCTCAAGGGATGCCCCGACGACCGTCCTGCTACCTCCGCCGAGAAGTCCCCGCGCGCGCGAGTTGATCCGCCGAATCCGCATCGCAGCATCCAGGGTGACATAGCCGACCTCGGCGTTTTCGAAGAGATCGTGAAGGAGAGGATCCGCGCCAGCCGTCGCACGCCCGTCAAGTGCAAGGAGCGCCTCCGCCAGGAGCGCACGCGACTTCTCATCCCCGGCGTCCGTGGCGAGGAATGATTCGAGGCGAGCCCGGAGTTCCTTCGGGCTGGCGGAGTCCGTCGACTTCGTGGAGGCAGGGGGACCTTCGCTCAAGCAGGAACCTCGCGAGGACAGCTTTCAGTCACGACGTCCAAGATGGGCTGGATGCCAATGACATCGTGAGACCAATCCAAAGCCTTTGGCACAAAATTATTGGCGCGGAGGCAATCTGTCCACGAGAAATCGTTTCGAATTCCCCGATTTCCTGCTGCGATATCGGAGGACTTGGACTCTCCCCCTTTGACATTGGCCCTCGACATGCCAAGTTGGACCAAGCAGGCAATATGACGAGGTGTCGAACGCATGGCAAATGATGGCGCAGCCCGCATCGGAGTCGTCGGCGCAGGCCCGGGTGACCCGGGGCTCATCACATGCCGGGGACGCGAGCTCCTCGAGCAAGCGGAGGTCGTCATCCTCGACGACTTTCTGGCCGAAGCATTCGATCACATTCTTTCGAAGTCCTGTGAACGATTCGTGGTCGGGCGCAAAGTGCGCGGGTTTACCCCGCTGCGGACGGAGGACGTGTGCGAGCGGCTGATCGAGCGCGCGCTACGCGGCAAGGCCGTCGTCCGCCTCAAGACCGGCGATCCGTTCCTGTTCGGATCCGGGTGCGAGGAACTGATCGCGTGCCGGGCGGCGAACCTCCCCGTGGAAATCGTGCCCGGGGTATCACGCCTGTTTGCGGGGCCCGCGCTCGCGGGGATTCCACTGCTGCTGCGGGGCGTGTCTGGGAGCGTTCTGGTCCTACCCGGTCGCATCAAGGGCGAGGTCCAGCAACCCACCGTGGTCGAAGCGCCGGAAATGCTCGACGAGCCCCCCGAGCGACAGGTCGGCATTGTGATCCGCAAGCGCCGCCACGAGGAAGCCGCGCACGGCACCGCGCCGCGTCAGGGGCTCAGCGTCGCTGAGGGCAAAGGCGTCGTCGTGCAGGGGGACACGGCCTGGGGCGTTCCCGAAATGCGTCTCGAGTTGGCATCCCCGACCGAGCAGTCGAAGGCGATCCTCAACCCGGAGGACTCGGGCATCGTCGGCGGAGGACGCGCGCCGGAGGAAGCCGCGCTCAGTGTCGAGGACTTTACCGTCGATTGGGCGATTGTCTGCAAGTCCGCCGAGACACTTGTCTTCGAAGCGGTGCAGGATGTCGCGATCATCCAGCAGGGACTGCTCGCGGGAGGACGCTCTGCCTCTGAACCCGTCGGCATCGTGCACGTCCGCGGGCAACACGCCGATCCTCCGGTGGTGACGACGATCGGGAACATGGGGCGAGCGGTCGAAGAGGAAAAAATCAAACCCCCGTTTACGCTCGTCGTCGGAGACGTCGTCGCGCTGCGCGAGCATCTGGCGCATTCGGCAGAGCGCCCTCTGCGCGGCCTGCGCGTCGCGGTCACTCAGGGAGAGGACCTTGAGGAGGATCTCGAGACAAAGCTTCGGCTCGAAGGCGCGCGCCCGGTGTTCCTACCTCTGCTCCAACACTCGCCTCTGACCGCAGTCGAGGAAGTCCTCGCTGCCCTGCGGGACGACCTCGCTCGCGGGGACGTGCTCATCGTGGATTCGGCGCGCAGCGCACGGCTGCTGACGGATTCGCTGGAGCGCGCATGGATGGATTGGCGCGTGCTCTCGCCGAATGCGCTCGTGATCGGAGTCGGCAGCGCCGCGTCGCGCGCACTGGAGCGCCGCGGCCTGCGCACAGAAATGATTGAGCGCGCCACCCTGAGGCCGGACGCCATCCTCGCCCTCATCGAGCGGGACTGCAACGGCCTGCACGTGCTTCTCGCCGGCGTGGAGGGATCGTTGCGCGATGTCGCGGAGGAACTCATCGCGCGCGGCGCCAGCGCCCTCGAGATTCCGCTCGCCGAAACGCAGAAGGTGCTCGCAAACGTTCTCGCGCTCAAGAACGCCCTCGCGCGCAAGCAACTCGACGCCGTGCTGTTCACCTCGCCGGATGAAGTTCGCGTGTGCGTCGAGGCATGGGGCGCAGAGCCAACACGCACGCTGCTCGATGGTGTGCTCACCATCGCGTGGGATCCGGCCACGGCGGTTGCGCTGCGCAACTCCAAGATCACCCCCGACATCGTTTCGCCCCGCTCAGAGGCGGATGCGGTGTTGCCGCTGCTTGCGGAGAAGATGGGGAAAGTTGGGAAGGGAGCGAGGCGGGGCAACTTTGTTAGTTAGCCGCACTCAGCCCCGTTCCAGCAACCTCCGCACATCGAGCAGATCCTGAGGGCGTCCGCTCGCGCGTTTGTTGGTGATCAAGTCCTCTCGCGACATGAGGACGAACGGCTCGCCGTCATAAGTTGAGGACACCCGGTTGGGCCACGCCTCGGCGAAACTGATACCGTCGATGCCCATCGAGATGTCGATGCGATTCGGCGGCAGGCCCATCTGACAGACCATGTCCGCGAGCTCAAAGTCGGCCTCGGACATGCTTGCGAGCGGGGCGCCGAAACTCGCCAGCGCGCGCCAGACCCGCGCCGCATCTATATTTGCCTATGCAAATAAACGTATTGCCGCATACATCCTCGCGTGCTTGCATCGACGCAGGATGGACAACGAACCTCGGAGGATGATTCCATGTTCTTTCGAATGATCTACGAAGAGAAGCTGGCGCAGGCCGCTTATCTGATCGGGTGCCAGCGCACGGGCGAGGCGATCATCGTCGATCCGCAGCGTGACATCGATCGCTACGAGCGCATCGCCAAGGCCGAAGGGCTGCGCATCACCGGCGCGACTGAGACGCACATCCACGCGGATTTTCTCTCCGGCGTGCGCGAATTCGCCGAGCGCGGTGCGACCGTGTACCTCTCCGGCGAGGGGGACGCGAATTGGAAGTACGAATGGCTGGGATCGAAAGTCGGGGGCGGCGAGTACGAGCACCAGCTCCTGCACGACGGTGACAAGTTCCGCGTCGGCAACATCGAGCTGAAGGCAGTCCACACGCCGGGGCATACGCCGGAGCACATGAGCTTCCTCGTGACCGATTTCGGCGGGGGTGCAACCGAGCCGATGGGCGCAATCACGGGTGACTTCTTGTTCGTCGGCGACCTCGGGCGGCCTGACCTGCTCGAATCGGCGGCGGGAAAAGCAGGTGCGAGCGACCCATCCGCGCGTGCGCTCTACAAGACCGTGCAGCGGCTGAACGAATGGCCGGACTATTTGCAGATTTGGCCGGGACACGGCGCAGGCTCGGCGTGCGGCAAGGCACTCGGGGCGGTGCCGCAGAGCACACTTGGATATGAGAAGCGATTCAACGCGGCGATCCTCGCGGCGGCCACCGAAGAGGCTTTCGTGAAGTTCATCCTGGAGGGGCAGCCCGAGCCACCGATGTACTTTGCGCGCATGAAGCGCGACAACCGGCTGGGCCCGCCCGTGCTGGGCAGCGTGCCGAAACCGCGTGAACTCTCGGCACAGGAAATGGCCGCGCTGGACGGAACAAAGTGCGCCATCGTGGATGCACGCGCATGGGACCTCTATCGCGCGGGGCACATCGCGGGATCGCTCTCGCATCCGATCAACAAGTCGTTTCCGACCGATGCTGGCTCGATGATCCGCGAATCCGAGGACATCTATCTCATCATCGACCCAGCCCGTGTTGACGAGGGCGTGCGCGATCTGATTCGCATCGGTTTCGACAAGATCATCGGATACTTCGACGCAACGAAGTTCACCGAGATTGTCTCCGCTGGTGCGAAGATCAATACGACGCCGGAGGTCTCCGTAGCCGAGGCACGCGCAATGATCGACCGCAAGGAAGTCGCCGTGCTCGACGTGCGACGCGCGACGGAATTCGCCGCAGGGCATATCGACTGCGCAAAGAACATCGCACACACGCGGCTCGACGGACGACTCGACGAAGTGCCCGCAGGCACGCCGCTCCTCGTGCAGTGTCAGGGAGGATGGCGCAGCGCGCGTGCGTGTGCACTGCTCGAAAAGCACGGCCACACGGTGACGAATCTCGCAGGGGGATTCGCGGCGTGGGCGAAGCAGGCCCCGGCTGGCTTGAAGTAAAGCCACCGCATGGAATGGGCAATTCCTGGTGCGTTGATGATGGGATTGACGCCCGGCCTGCTCGGCTCGGGCGGATCGATCTTCGCGGTCTTCCTCGTGATCCTCGCAACGTTCATCATCGTGCGCGAATTGCCGAAGGCGCTGGAGCCGAAGGAAAGCAACTCTGAGATAGTGAAAGGAATCGAATCGTGACAACGACACAGGCGACACCCACCATTCGTGTGATCTCCGCCGCCGATGCAGGGGCAGCCATCGACGCGGGCAACGCAGCGCTCATCGACGTGCGCGAAGCGGACGAACACGCCGCCGAGCGCATCGCTGGCGCGCAGTTGCTCCCGCTCTCCAAGTTCGATCCGAAGGCAGTCTCCATCGGAGGGAAGAAGCAGGTGATCTTCCACTGTCGCAGCGGCAAGCGTTCGGCCGAGGCCGCGCGACTCTCGAGCGAACTCGCGTTGCAGGGCGTCGAGATTTGCAGTCTCGACGGTGGCATCATCGCGTGGCGCGCGGCGGGCAAAGCAGTGGTCGCGACGGCGGGCGCCCCTCGCATGTCGGTGATGCGACAGGTCCAGATCGTGATCGGGATCGGGGTCGTCTCGGGCACCGCGGCTGGGTACTTCGTCGATTCGTATCTGTTGATTGTGCCGGTGTTCTTCGGCTGCGGGCTGATCTTTGCCGGCGTCACGGGTGCGTGCGGGCTCGCGTCGGTTCTTTCGATGATGCCCTGGAACAAGATCCCGGCCGGTGGCAAGTCGTGCGCCGTGCCGCAGAATCGATGACGAAGATTTTTGAGAAAGGTGGTTCGCCGGATGTCCAAGAAAATGCACCCCTTTAACAATGACGAGATGTTGGACCGCGTGGTTGCGCGGCTGGCGGCGCTCGCCGATCCGACGCGGCTCCGAATCCTGAATCATCTGCGCACCATGGGGGAATGCACGGTCGGAGGGCTCGTGGATGTGGTGCAGTTGTCGCAGCCGTCCGTGTCGCGGCATTTGGCCATCCTCAAGCGAGAGGGGTTGATTGGTTCCCGGCGCGAAGGAAACCAGTTGTTCTGTTCCGTGCGGGATGAGTCGGTATTCTCAATCTGTTCGATTTTGTGCGAGCGCGTTTCGACGCCGGAGAAGAGCCATCGCTCCTCCTCGCGTGGGCGCTCTCGCGTGGCCTCGGCATCGCCGAAGTCATCACCCCCCAAGCGGAGCAAACGCACATGAGCTCTCACTTTCCCTTTCTGATTCTCGGTGGTGGTAGTGCTGGAATTTCCGTCGCGGCGCGCCTCTGTCGCGCGGGCGGGAAAGGGAAGGTTGGCATCGTCGAGCCTAGCGACGTGCATTTCTATCAGCCGCTGTGGACGCTGGTCGGCGCCGGTGCCGCGACGCGCGAGGAAACTCGTCGCGCGGAACGCGACTTGATCCCGAACGGTGCCGAGTGGGTGCACGACGCTGTCGCGGGAATCGACGCACCCGGCAACGCAGTCACGCTAAAGAGTGGTGCGCGCATCACGTACGATTTTCTCGTCGTGGCACTCGGGCTGATGGTCGATTGGGACGGTGTAAAGGGACTGCGCGATAACGTCGGCAAGGGTGGCATCTGTTCGAACTACAGTTTTGACACGGTGAATTCCACATGGGATGCGATTCGCAATTTCAAGGGCGGAGACGCGGTCTTCACGCACCCCGCCACGCCGATCAAGTGCGGCGGCGCCCCCCAGAAAATCATGTACCTCGCAGACGATGCATTTCGCCGCCAGAACGTGCGCGAAAAATCGACCGTGCATTTCTTCAGCGGCGAGGCTGGGATATTCAAAGTCGAGAAATACAAGAAAGCCCTCGAGGGCGTCATCGCCCGCAAAGAAATCAAAGCCACGTTCAAGCACAACCTGATCGAGTTGCGTCCTGATTCGCGCGAGGCGATTTTCCAGCAGATTGAGACGAAGGCGGAGGTCGTGCAGAAGTACGACATGATCCACGTCACGCCCCCGCAGAAACCACTCGCGGTGCTTGCGAACAGCGGGCTCGGCAACGCGGCCGGCTGGGTCGATGTGGACAAGTCCACGATGCAGCACACGAAATTCCCCAACGTCTATGCGCTCGGCGACTGCTCCAATCTGCCGACCAGCAAGACGGGGGCAGCGATCCGCGGCCAGGCACCCATCCTCGTGAAGAATCTCCTCGCCACATCCAAGGGCGGCGCCCCGAGCGCGAGCTACGATGGCTACACGTCGTGCCCGCTCGTCACTGGCTACGGCAGCCTCATCCTCGCCGAATTCGACTACGACCTGAACCCGAAGGAAACGTTCCCCTTCGACCAAAGCAAGGAACGCTGGAGCATGTACCAGCTCAAACGCCACCTCCTGCCGATGATGTACTGGAATGGGATGTTGAAGGGTAAGGCGTAGGGCGTTCTTGGTGTCCTTGGTCCATTGAAGATTCGCAGACATAGGTCTGCGAAGCCTCACTCCACCCGCAACGTCAGCGTCTTGTTTTCCCACACGCCGAGCGTCACGGTGCCCTCGATGGTGCGGCCATCGGCGAGCGTGGCGCGTGCGGTGTAGGTACCCGGTGGAATCGCGCGATACATGAGGCGTCCGTTTCGGTCGGTCATCGCCGGGCCGGGGGTCAGGCGCGCTTGGTCGATCACTTCATCGCCGCCTTGCATGAGTCGGATCTCCGCGCCGCGCACGGGCGATCCGTCGGCGGTCGCCACGCTCACGATCAACCGCGCGCCACTCGTCGCGACAAAATCATACGTCGTCGTCTCCCCCTCGCGCAGGGTGATGCCCTCGGCCAAATGCGCGAGGAAGTAGCGGGGTTGCGTGTCGTGACTTGCCTGAACGAAAATCGCGGTGAGGATCTCGCCGGGGTCCAAGTTCTTTGCTTCGTAGCGGCCTTCGTTGTCGGTGTACACCGAATCGACGAGCCGAATCGGGGGCTCCCCAACGGGGTGAACGGCGAACAACTCCATCTTGGCGATCGGACGCCCCATTTCGTCGCGGATTTTGCCGGTCAGCGTCGCGGCTTCGCCTTCAGTGTAGATGGTCACGGGCGGATGATCGGCGGTCTTGAGTTCGACGAGCTTGCCACCCGCACGAATATCCATTCCAGAGCCTGAAGCTCTAACCATGTAAGTGCCCGCAGCCCGATCTGTGAACACGAAAGTTCCGTCTTCCGCAGTCGTTTCAGACTGACCCTTAACGAAGTGAAGTCCTTCAGCGTAGGGAGTCACTTCAAACTTCAAATCAGCGAACTGAGTACAGGTCACTCGGTGCTTCGCTACTGGCAATCCGGTTTCGCGGTCCAATAGGACGCCCCGAATTGAGAGTGACTCCATCTTGATCTCGAGGATTTCTCCCTCAGGTAGTGGGGGGGTCACCTGAACGATCTGGTAGGCCATGTTCTTTTTGGCCTCAACCAAGAACAGATGTTCTGGGACGACTATCTCGAACTCGCCTAGCTGGTTCGAGACCGCCGCCGTGTCGGCTTGAGACCAATGCATTGCCGGTCGGATAATGGCGCGAATCTGCACTCCCTCCATTGGCCTGTTTGCGCCGTCAATCACCCTGCCACGCAGTCTTGTCGTCTTGTTGACCACCATTTTGAAGTAGTCGCCGTCGCCCTTTCCGACGACCGTCGCATAGATTTCCGAGGACTCGCGGGTGTCCTGTCCCTTGTATGTAATTCTGTGCGTGCCGGGGGAAAACTCTTCAACACCTCGTCCTTCCTTGTTCAACTCGACCCTCCAAACATTCGACCCGGTCGTCTCTGAATACACATAGACAGACTGCCCCTCCCCTTGAATGGGGTTCCCGTTCTGATCGACGACATCGATCGTGACGTCGACGAGGCTGCCCAGATCGATGACGACCTCGTGGTGTTCACCCGTTTCGATGGAAACAAACTCATGCCCCCAACGATCTCCCGATTCGGTGGCGAACACGGTGTATGCGCCGCTGGGGATCGCGACAAACTCCATCGGCATGTCTGCGCGAAGGACACCCCTTGGGTCTCGGGCCAGGCCGCGCGCCACAGGCGGTTTCGGAATCTTGGAAGCAACCAAGGGGTCGTCACCCAGGTGTGCCATTCCGCCAAGCCGATAACGAATCTCTGCGCTGGGACTGCTCGCGCCGACGACGCGCGCGGTGATGTGCGCGGCCTCCTCGAGTTCTACGCGCAGCCGCGTCTCGCCCCCGGGTTCGAGCACGACTTCCTCTGCCGTCCAGATGCGCGAATCGGCCGTGCGAAGTTGAATCCCATAAGTGCCCGGATAGAGTGGGTGGATCCGCATTTCGCCCGGCACCTGTTCGAATTGGACGGGGATGCCGGTCCCTTCGGCGTAGAGTTTTTGACTCAGACCCTCGACATGTCGTTGTAGATGAGAAACCCCGAGCTGCTGAATCCGTGGACTGAATAGTTCCACATCGTCGATGATCGAGTGCGGAGCGTCGGCGGGTAACTCCAAAATGATCGACCCGAGACAGGCACCGATCATGCGCATCGTGATGGAAGTCTCGTCCGTTTCGGGGCTCGGGCGGCCCGACCTCTGGATTACTCCAGATCGATCAATGATTAAACCAGCCGCGCGAGGCCCCTTCACCAGTGCATTTTCCGGACTCAACATCTCCTTTGCGAGTAGCGGCGGGACGATCTGCTCCCCCGCCGGGAGGGAGTCGAGCAATTCGCGCGGAATGGTAGCGCCCGGAACCGCCGCAACTTCCGTCTCCACGCACACACTGAGCGCGATTGCATCGGGCTGCCAGAAATGTTTGTAGCCTCCGTCCACGCCCGTGTCCGCGAGCGGGACTCGTTTGACGATGGCGGGCTGGTCGCCGGGCATGATCTGTATAAACGCGACCATGGCGTCTGGCGGAAACACGCAGCCGCCTTCGAGATCGGCGCGGACGTGAAACGTCGCGACGGGTAGGCGGTTGTTCGAATCGTCGGAGAACGCATCCGGCGACTCTGCAGGTGTCGCTGTCGCTTCCGGAGAGGGGCTCGCCATCGGGGCAGCAGTCGGCGATGGCTTGAGATCCATTGGTGGTGCGATTGCGGAACCCGGCGGAGCCTGCGCGACAACGACCGCGGGCTTGTCCCGCCTTAGAATAAGCGCGATCACGACAATCAGAACCATACCGACCGCCGCCGCGAGAACCCTCCGCGTGCCCACCTGTGAACGATTTGATTGCGATACCATCCCCGCCCTCCGAATGACACTAGGCTTGCATGGCTAGATGAATCGATGCGGGAAAGCAAGGGGAGGAGGATGACACAAGTGCTTCACTGGACTTCGCGCAGAGGATTTCAAAAGGAACGTTTGCGTGGCAGTTCCAGTTCGTCGAAGTAATCGACCATTCGCAAAGGAGCTTTTTCCAATGAAACTCGAGATCCGACGCACCGGCACTCACCCCTCTCGCGAAGGCCCGAGCGATTGGTTCACCGGCAAGGTGCGGATCGATCCACTCTTCGAGCCGAAGGACCCATCGCGTGTTGCGGGGGCCTTGGTCACGTTCGAGGCTGGCGCGCGCACAGCGTGGCACACGCATCCCGTTGGCCAACATCTCATCATCCATTCCGGGTGCGGTTGGGTTCAGGAAGAAGGCGGTCCCGTGCTTGAAGTCGGGCTGGGTGACGTCGTCTGGTTTCCGCCGGGAGTGAAGCACTGGCACGGTGCCACCTCGACGAGTGCGATGGCGCACTTCGCGATTCAGGAATCCGACGGGGGCAACGTTGTCGAATGGCTCGAGCATGTAGCGGACGAGCAGTATCGAAAATGACGGAGCGACTCACCTCGTGGCTCTGCTGGTCTTGCCAAGACCTCCGCGCTGTGATCTTCGATCGCGAAGATTTTCAACCCAATAGACGAAGGCCGGGAGCTTGATGCCCTCGGCCCTCGCTACTTGGCCCTACCGGACTGCGAGGACACGGAACCCGACGTTGACGTCCCGGGCCGTCGGGACGTTGCTGAAGCGCCGGGCCGACCGGCAGCCCTGGGCGATGCCGTCCCAGCTGCCGCCGCGAAACACGCGGGCCGAGCCGGAAACAGGCCCCGTCGGATCGGTGACGGTTCCCGGGTACGCGCCGTAGCGGTCCGAGCACCATTCCCACACGTTGCCGTGCATGTCGCGCAGGCCCCACGCGTTCGCGGGCTTCTGGCCCACGAGCTTCGTCCCGTTCGGCGAGTTGTTCCCGCAGTACCACATATTGTTGGTCCGCTCCGCCTCGGCCGAGCACAACTCGTCCGCGCCGAAGCCGTTGCCGAAGTTGAAGCGCGCCGTTGTGCCAGCCCGGCAGGCGTATTCCCATTGCGATTCCGTTGGCAGCGTGACGACCGCCGGGCCCTGCATCGTCGCCGTAATGTGGTCGTTCAGCAGCTTCATGTAGCCCGTCGAGGCGTCCATGATGTCATTATGCGAAACGCGATGCACCGCGCGGGTCTCGCTTCCGGCGCCCGTGCCGTGCGACTGACCTCCGGTGGGAAACACGGCGTAGATCGCCAGCCACTGCGCCTGCGTCACCTCCGTCTTGCCGAGGTAGAAGTCCTGGCTGATCGTGACCTGATGCTCGGTCTCGTCTGAACCGCGCGAGAGTTCCCCGACCGGGGAGCCCATCGTGAACGTCCCCGCAGGGATGCGGATCAGTTCCATCGGCACCGAGCCGGGGAGCGAGATGGTCCACGTGTCCTGATAGAAGTTGGAGTACGGCGTCGCCGCCGCGTTTCCGTTGCCTGTGCCGGACGCCGCCGTTGCGGCCGCCGCGCCAACCGAGGCGGTGACAGTCCCTCCCGTGCCCGTGACGTCGAGCGTGTAAACCGTCGGAGAAACCGGAGTGAACGTCCCCTTCGTGCCGCCGGTGACGGTGATGTCGGAATCGTCAAAGTCGGTGACGCCTTCGCCGAACGTGAACGTGAAAGTCTGCGCTGCGGTATCCGTGACACTGCCCTCGGCGAGGGTGCTCGTGATGTTCAGCGGAATCGCCACGCCATCCTCCGCGAGGACGCGCAGGACAAAAGTGCCGGAGATCTGCTGGCCCGGCAGGTCGGTGGCTACAGCCCAGTCGATCGTGAGACCTGATGCGGGGGAAATGCCTGCGCCAACAGCGCCCGTGGTTGTCGTCGCGGCGGAGAAGTTCGATCCACCATCGGTCGAGTACAGGAGCGATACCGTTGCAGGGCCGTTCGGAGAAACGAGGTCATATATCACTTCGATCTCGGTCGAGCCCGCGCCATCCGGCCGCTGGAGGTAGCTGACGTTGCTGACCACAGGTTGAGCGAAAAGCGTTGCGGGAATCGCGAGCGCGGCCATGACTGCGATAACTGAGAGGATGCGCGCGGTTCTCATTCGAACAGGCTCCAGTCCACCACATCCGCAGTGAATACGGTCGAGCCCTGTCCCGTGCTCGTACTGGCGATGGGTGATGGGCTTCGATTGCCGACCGTGTCCATTGCGACGAGATCAAAGTAGTACGTGCCAGTGCTCCCCGGGAAGAAGAAGAAGCTGCCGGAGCTGAAACCGTCAAAGACACCTTCATAGAAGAACCAACTGCCTGGGTCGTCGCGTGCCCAAAGCTCTATGGTGGCGAGGCCAGACGCGTCCCCTGCGCCCGAGTAGGTGATTGTCTCCCCCGTGAGTGAGTTGCCCGTCGGCGGAATGGCCGCCGTGCCCGGGTTTGGCGCGACGGTGTCGAGATTGCCTGCCGCAGAATCCCCGCTGCCTGATGAGGCGTAGAGAGCAGTCGTTGCAAAGACGAAGAGGCCCAGGCATCTCGCCAGATTCGAGCAACTCATAGCGTGATTCTTCCACTAAAAAATCTTGATAAGAATGCAGCCTGCCATGATACCTCGCTGTGTTTACCGAATAGGTCAATCATTAAACCCCCGCGCCATCCGCGGGGATTCCATCTCAACACAAACTCGCTGCTACATTGAGTGGTCTTCCAGCCAGGCCAATATCTCCAGGCTGTGATCTTCGTTCGCGACGACTTTCGGCCAATGCGCGGCGATCTTTCCGTCGGGGCCGACGATGAATGTCTCGCGCGAGATGCCCATGTACTTTTTCCCGTACATCGATTTTTCGATCCAGAGGCCATATGACTCCGCGACCGAGTGATCCTCATCCGCGAGGAGCGGAAAATTCAGCGAATTCTTCTTCGCGAATTTTGCCTTCGACTTCACGTTCAGGATCGAAATCCCAAACACCACCGCGCCGAGCCTTGAAAACTCCGAGGCCAGATCGCGAAATCCACACGCCTCGCGCGTGCAGCCTTCGGTGCTATCCTTGGGGTAGAAGAACAAGACGACGTGCTTCCCTTTGTAGTCGGCGAGGCGGTGAATCGTGCCGTCTTGATCGGGGAGGGTGAAGGCTGGGGCTTTCTTCGAGATCATGTTGCTCATGGGTTGGTTGTTGCTCGGGGGTGTCGAGTGCGCCGCGCTGGCGAGATTCGGCTGGCTCGTCGTGCGATCAGCGGGAGCGGTCCAGCACACTTTGACAGGACCGGCGGGGCCAAGCGTCCTCATTCCGACGTGGAGAATTCAAGACTCAGGGTCGCGACTACGGGAAGGTGATCGCTGAGGGGAGACTGTATGACGCGCACGGAGTTCGGTTTCAAGTGCTTCACGTAAATGTGATCGATCCTCGCCACGGGGAATTCGTTGGTGGCAGTCCCGCCCCAACCGGTTCCCCTCGCGTGCCAGATGTCGGTGAGATTTTTGCGGATGACGTTCAGCGATTTGGCGGAAGCATCCGTGTTGAAGTCGCCCGCGTGAATGACGTGGTCGATCGGGTGTTCGCTCTGTGTGGCCGCGATCAGCTCGACAAGGTGCGGGTAATGATCCCGGCGGGATCGATTGTCCTGAGAGAGTTTCTCGCGTGATCGCGCATCAAACGGGTTCAGGATAGGCGCAGGGGCCATGAGTCTCACATTCACGAGCAATCCCCGGCGCCCTTCGATTTCTGCCGGCAGCATCTGAGGCTCGTCCCACGGTCCAGCGCTCTTCGATGCGAGCACCTCACAAGGCCAGCGACTCAGCGTCGCGCAATCGCCGCTGTCGTAGTAGTGGTGCCCTGCAAAGGCATCGCCCCTTGTTTCATCGCCGAAAGAGTCGGCGCCATCGGGAGACTCTTGGAAAAAAACAAAGTCAGGTCGGAGGTCCCCGATACTCTCCAGCAGATCTATTTCAGAGGCATAGCCGCCACCGATGTCCGCCTGCTTCTGCGATTTCTTGCTCGGGGGTGGAGCGTCCTCCTCCCGAGCAACCGACGTCACATTTTTTTCAGACGTCTCAACTCCCATCGCTCATCTGCACCCTTCTGGCGGGACTCGCTTGTTTCGGTCGGCGCGTAGCTACCGATCTGCGCACGTACGCGGCATTGTGGTTCGCGTGCGTGAATCGAGATCTCGGCAGGCCGACATTTTTTGGAAGCGGGACTGCATGAGTGCATTGAGGGTCTATCACCCCAATCCGAGAATCCGCCGAGCTGCAGCGTGCGCGCTTCGCGCGGGAGCCGCGTCTCCTCGCGTGACGGCGAGCACGATGGCGCCTTCGACGAGGAGGAGGAGTTCCTCCGCGATGGACTCCGGACCCGATCTGTCGGACAGGCGGGCGACCGCGAGGAGTGCCGAGCGCAGGAACTCCTGATGTTCGAGTGTGAGTTGTCGTGTGGTGTGCGAGGGATCGCCGAATTCCGAGGTCGCGTTGATGAACGGGCACCCGCGAAAACCGGGTTCGCTGAACCATGCCTCCAGCGCGGAGAAGAATGCATCGACACGCAGCGCGAGTTGTTCGGGCACGCCCTCGAGTGCGCGAGCGAATCGCTCGCGGCAGGCGTCTCCCTGACGCGAGAGGCACGCTGCGACGAGGTCTTCCTTCGATTTGAAATGTGAATAGAGTGTCATCTTCGCGACGCCGGATTCACGCACCACGGCATCGACTCCGACGGCGCGAATCCCATCGCGATAGAACAACTCGGTGGCCACTGCGAGGATGCGCTCGCGTGCCTCGCCCGATGGGCGCGGTCCCGATTTGCGTGGCGTGGTCTTCGGCATGGTCAGGCCCCCCTTCGGCGCGGCGGGGCATGGAGTCCCGCCAACACCGCGAGGTTCGAGGGATCAGGCGACGCGGGTCGACTTGAAGTCGATGCGCGGGAAATCGATCTCGGGATCGGCAACATGATTGAACCAGTTCGTGAAGACGTTGAGCGCGACGACAGTCACGATCTCGGCGATCTCGGACTCGGTGATGCCAGCGGCGCGCGCAACGGCAAACTCCTCGTCTGTCACGTGGCCCTGGCGGTTGTTGATCGCGAGAGCGAATGCGAGGATGGCGGACTCCTTGGCATCGCGGCCGTTGCCTGCGCGGGCGCCGGTGACGTCCGCAGGCTTGAGGCCCGCCTTCTGAGCGAGGAGCGAGTGCGCCGTGACGCAATACTCGCATCCATTGCGCTGACCAACGGCGAGCGCGATCGCTTCGCGGGTCGATGAGGAGAGGCTCGACTTATTCGCCGCACCTGAAAGGCTGAGGTAGGCATCAAGAGCGGCGGGTGATTGCGCGAGCGTCAGCATCATGTTCGGCACGCGGCCGAGTTTGTTCGCAAGCATGTCGAGCGATTCGCGGACATGACCTGTCGTGGCGTTGTGGTCGACGGGGGTAAGACGAGGCATGGTAGGGACTCCGGGTGTTGTGTGTGGGCATTTGCCCTTCGACGTGTATCACCGCAAGAGACAGACCTGTCTGTATAGTTTCTGGACCCGCTCTCCGATTCACTGCACATCACTCATTTTGCTAATTTTAGAATGAGTGTGGCGCATTGGGTGACGGCGCGGATGAAGGGAGACTCGGCACCTCAACGATCCAGGATGGGGCGTGGCGGATCGAAATGGGGCATACTGGGTGCCCGTTCCGGGTTGATCGCAGGCGAGATGGCGCCTAGGGTGATCGCATGTCGTGCCCCCATCCAATCACCCACCCGCCAAAGGACCTGCTCGGCGCGATTTCGCGGGGTGATCTGGATCGCGTGCTCTCAGAGTGGGACGCATCGCTTTGGGCGAGTTGTACCTATCAGGATGTCGAATCGCCTCTGCATCGCGCGGTCGAGGCACCGCGCCACGCCGAGGAGATGTCGCGCCACCTGATCGGTTTGGGAGCGGATATCTACTGCCGCCGCCGAAAGGACGACGCCACCCCCGTCGCGTTGGCAAAATCGTTGGGGCGGGACGACCTTGCCGAAGACCTGCGAAACTGGGCGATGTCCAGCGGCCCGCATTGGCGCAGGGATGCCGTACGCGAGGAGATCATCGCGGTGGTGTTCCTCTTCGACAAGGCGGCGGGGATCTACCTCACGCCCACGGATGCGCAGATGTGCTTTCGCGTCGGAGGTGCGTATGACGGCCCGATGGCGTGTGGTCCGGAGGGCGCGCTCGCCGATCTGGAGCGTGAGGCTCCGCGATGGGCCAGCCTCGCGCGCAGGGCCTCGGCCCTGCGGCCACTCTTCGAGGCCATGGTGCGCGGGCGGGATTTTCATCTCGAGCGATTCATGCGGGCCGCACCCGAGGCGCGCATCGTGCGCTGGCCATCGCGGCTGCCGTCCTGACAGCAGTGCGATTTACATCCGCTCCAGCCGCCCTTTGCGTCGCACGATGTTCTTGTAGTCCCACTGAGTTTCCCGCGATTTCTCCAGCCACCGGGTGAGAGCCGCGCGATCAATCTGGTCGACGGAGGTGTAACGCGCCTCGGCCGCTTTGAACTTCCCTTCCTCCGCCAGCTTGGGCTCGTCAAAGGACTGGCCGCTCCAGAAGAGAAGGCGCACGCAACCCTTCAACTTGCTGAAGCCGACGATCGGATTCCCATCGAGAAACCAGACGGGATGGCATGCCACAATTTGTTCTCTGCCTCGGAGAGCACGGCATCGATCTGTTTGGACAATGCCTCGCAGATTGCGCGATCCGCCGGTTCGAGGGACTCGATGTACTTGTGCGTGTCGGGATGGATCATTGGGCCACGTGCGCCTAGATCTTGGATTGTGATACGATTTTCTCTCCACACTCCACGACCGGAGGCACCGAGGTGTCGATGCGAGGCTGCGCGCATCGATGCTTGGCGTAACCGATACCAATCGAATCAAAGAGGGCTGGAGTAGACGAAATAGTGTCTGTCATGTTCAGAATGCCAGTTCGGTAAGTTTATCAATCACCCTCACAAATGTGCGCACGGCTGTGTCAGCTCGGGTGTGGTTCCTCGACGTTCATGAACACGCCGTGCGAGTATGTGTAATTTTCCAGATCGTTCGTTGCCTGTGACTGCATCAACCAAAGGTTCCAGTAGGCGATCAACTCTTCGTCCGTGAAGTTCTTCAGATCGAGATCTTCTTCGCTCAGGAACTCGTCGCGCGGTTCATGCATCATGATCGGCCTCGGGTGCCTTCGAGACTGCGCATCTGCTGAGGTGCACATCAACGCACGAGGTCACTTCCCCGATAAGGCTGGACTCGGGCGATGTGGCATTCCCGTTGTTCCTTGCCGCGGCGCGTGGATCGTATGCGTCACGAATCCGGATTGAGGACACCCACGATGGCCGATGTTTCTGCAGTGACTGAACAACTTCGTTTCGCGCTCAAGAGCCAGTACTTCTCGGCGCTGGCGATGCTTCGCGAATCGATCGAGCTTTGTCCGGATGAACTTTGGGAGAGCGACGAGTACACGAACGCGTGCTGGCAACTCGCGTATCACACGGTGTACTTCGCGGACCTCTACTCGATGCCGAACGAGGCCGCGTTTCGGCCTTATTCAGGGCACATCGAAGAGGTTCAATACTCCGACTGCATCGCGGGGCCGAGCGATCCTGAGAGCAAACTTCCGCTTCTGCTGCCGCCTTACACCAAGGCGCAGGTGATGGAGTATCTCGGGCAGTGCATCGACACCATGGACGCGCGTGTGGATGCGCTCGATTTGTGGAGCGCAGAGAGCGGCTTCCATTGGTACAAGCTATCCAAACTGGAGCACCAGTTCATCAACGTCCGGCACATTCAACACGGCGCGGCGCAACTCGCTGATCGGTTGCGCACGAAACTGGATGTCGGGGTGAAGTGGGTCGGCGCGCGCAAACGCATCGTGGCTCAGTAGCACGACGAAATTTGTGGGCAGCGCGCCACAACCGACATATGCATTCTGCGGACCACGACTGGAGAACGATAGAGATGATGCGAAATGTTCGACTAGCCCTAGCGGCCTGTGCGGTCGCCCTCACGGCGCAGAGCCAAGCGCAGGTCATCCTGACCGAAGTCATCCCCGGTGTTTCGACATCCGTGAACAACGGCGACACGGTCGAGTTGTTCAACGCGGGTGGCCTGCCGGTCGATCTGACGGGTTGGGTGATCACGGATCTCGATCCGGGATCCGTGGAATCGAACGTGCTTACAGAGGTGTCCTTCGCGCCACCCGCGCTCTCGCTCCCGCCGCTTCAACCGGGTGCATACGCGGTCGTCGTCTTCACCGATGGTCTCGCGGGGGGGGTCTCGCAATTCTGGCCGACGAACTATGGCCTGTACATCGAGGCGCCGCTCGCATCCGCCGCGTCGTCGTTCCTGGACGTTGCATTCGAGCAAGTCCTGCTGACCGACGCGACGGGCGCAGGCATGGATTTCGTCGCGTGGCATGATACGCTCAGCGTCCCGAGCGCAGCGACGATCACGGACATGACGGAGGATCTCGGCGCGTTGACGCTGCCGACCTCGAACTATGGACTCGCGATCGGCGATGCCGCGTGGAGTGGCCCCGATTTGCCAGCGGATGAAGGTGAATACGCCGCCGCGACGATCGACTTTTCGGGGCTGACGAACGTCACGACGTACGGTCAGGGCGCGCTGCGTCGTCGCTCCGTCGGCGAGACTTTCAACATCGGCGCTCCAGACGGTGTCGCGCAGTGGGAGGAGATCCCGCGCGATCAAGTGCGTCTTGGAAATCCGTCGGATGATGTCGCAACGCCGGGCGCAATTCGACCACTGCGATACGCGGGAGACTTTGCATTCTGGCTCGGCGAGGTCGGATCATCGAACCATCCAGACCGCCGTGTGGCGCGAGACGAGAACGCCGCACCCCCAGATTTCATCGAGCCCAACTCGGGCGATTTTGTTGCGTGGGATGGAATATTGGCGCTCGCGATGGCGAACGATTGGCCCGCGTGTTTCGATGCGGCCACGGCGCAGGGATACGAGGTTGTCGAGTTCCTCGATCTGCCGACTGGGCACACGTTTCACGTCCTGCGCGAGCGCGTCATTCCCGGCGAGGTCGGATTCCGTGGCCAGGGCATCTTCGTGTTCGACGGCGAGCCGGGAGGTCGCGCACGACTCGTGATCGAGGCACCACATCCGCGCTTCGACAGCTTAACTGCCAATCAGACCGCGCTCGCGATTCCACAACTCCGGCCGCGCGTTTCGATGATCGCAGGCACGCATCGCAACAACACCGTCGCGCTGACAACCTGCGATGGAACATTCGAGGGCGGCGCGCCGTATCACCTGAGCGATGTCGCTCACTACACGGGGAATTTCTTCCACGCGACGCACAAGTACCTGGGCGCGAATCTGACTGGTATGGTCGCATTGCAATTGCACGGGTTCTGCTGTCCGGGTGATGCGTCATATCCTGCGCTCGTGGACGACACGGTGGTTTCGACGGGGGACAACACGTCGCCGGGTGCAGGGATGTTTGCGCGATTGCTGCACGATCGCATCGAGGCCCAGGGATTCTCAGTCGGCCCCGACCTGACGACGTGTGCGCTCTTCCCTGACGAGACCGGCTATCTCGGCGCGACGACAAATGTACAGGGACGCGTCTCGAACGGTGTCGCCATCGGCACGGAATGCAACACCCCCTCGCTCAGTGCCTCCGGGGAGTTTACCCACCTTGAACAAGACCCCGATGTGCGCGCGAATCCTCAACACATCATCACCGCGATTGGCGAAGCATACGATCTGCTCGCTCCCCCCGCGAGTGTGGATGCTTGGGGCGCGATGGGAAAGTAACATCGTTCGCAGTTGTTAGAGACGATGCGACATTTCACCCCGCAAATACGCGTCGATGTGCTCAGCGTTCCATTTCCGACACGCCATGCCGTGGTACCATGGCTGGCGCGTTTCTCTCCAGAGTAGGAACGCGGTGAGGGGAAGCTGGATCGCGCAGATTGCAGGCCAGTTCACGACATAGCTTGATGCGCTACCCAGAGAAAAAACGACGATGAAGACACCGGACCAAACCAACTCAGATGCCCGGGCCACCCTGAAGACGTTGCAGAACAGGAAGAAGTGAAAGAGCAGGAATGGAATCAGGAGCGCAAACTCGCTGTGGATCCTCCATATCCACACGGTCGCCGCAGTACCCACGAGGAGGAACACCGCATCAAGCGCAGAGAATCGCACGCCGCATGTCAGCGGCTTGCCTTTGAGGGTGAAGGCCGACGGTTCGGTGCTGACGTTGTCTTGCGATTCGGGCATTTCGTCTCTCGCGGCTCGTGTCAGGCAAAGAACCACTCAAGTCCTATCGGCAATTCGGCAGCGGCATACTCGACGTGGATGATGCATCGGCTTGTGGGGGCAGTTGCTTTCAGGGAGCTATGCAGAAGGAGCAGCCGCATCAAGAGAAGGGCTCCCGATTCCACGACGACATCAACTGCTTCGTGCAGCGATTGCAATTGGGGGATGTCTGCATCCGCAATCTTGCCGAGGAGATGCGAACCGGGGATGACGCGGAGTGGTCCTTGCTCGATGTCGCACGGATCGAGATGCAGCCTGAGTGTGATCATCGATTCCAGGACGTGCGCGGGTGGGACAACATGGGGCACGCCTTTCTTCGTCGACCAAGGTCCATAGTCTGCGGGCTTTGCGGTGCCCCGGATCGCGACGTTCAGGTCTTGATGCCACGGGACACCCCAATTCGTTTCGGGAGTCTTGTCGAAGAGAATCATGCGCACGGCGCGCGCGCTCTCGCCCAAGACCTGGCGCGCAATCCCGAGCATCGATTTGGAATTCGCGAACCGGGTCAGGACTGCGTCCCCGCCCAAGAGGTTCCGGACTCCTGCGCCTGGCGCGCCCAATTCGGCCGCGTGGGTGCGAAGTGCCCTGATGGTTGCGGGTGCGACGACATCGCGGATCAATACGAATCCGTGCTCAGCAAGTGCACGATGTGTTTCGCCGCCGATCGCCGGATCTGAAGTCGGGTTCATGTTTGGATCACGATTTCTATCATGGATGGCAGGACGAGTTACTCCGACTCCGTCGCGGAAAGACTCGCGCGAGAGAGCACCACGATCATCCCGTAGCTCGATTCAATGTTCGCGACGAGATCGTACCGCGCGGGTCCGTACTCGACGAAGAAGTCCGCACGACGGCGCTGGTCCTGATAGTCCAATTGTTCCGGCGTCATGTTCGGAAATGTCGGATGGGATTCGACGATCATGTCGGGGTTGAACTCGCGCACGAAGTCCGCGCGCGAAGGAAATCGGCCGGGGGTGGGATTTGGTGTGGTGAGGAGCGCCTCGTCGAGCAGCCGCACGTTCGGTGCCAGCCAGTAGCGCAACGCTCCGATCTCGTACGTCGTGACTGAGACCGGCTTTCCGTTCGCGATGCGATTCACGGCGTCCGCCGCTCGCATGTAGGATTCGCGGCGTGCGCGCTGCACTGCAGGTGGATCGCCGGACCACGGTCCCTGCCACACGACGGTCATCACAGCGATGATGGCAAATGCGAACGAGCCACGCGCAGAGCTTGGCGCGGAATCGGGGATGAGCGACATGGCCCGCCCCATCCCGATCGCGATGGCAACGGCGACACCCATCCAGAGCGGCCACAGGTACCACGGATAATGCGCGACCCTCAGAACCGTCAGCGCTGCGACGTGCAGCACAATGAACGCGATGAGCAGCCCCCCGGCGAATGCGGCGCCTTCGGTACGCGGTGGATGCCTCAGCGCGAGCAACATCGACGACGCCCCCATGAGCGCGATGAGCGCGATGAGGATGTGGCCTCGCACGACGTCGAAGAGCACGTAACGCATCGCGCCCGTGCCGACGGAGGTGAACCACGCGAACTCGGCCGAGTTGGCGAGTTGCATGCGCTTCGCCGGGAACGTGTTCGGCAGAGGTGAACCAAAGTAGAGTTGAAACCCGATCAGGACAACGAGCCCAGTGATTGCGACGGGAGCCGCGAAGCGGAGGGCGTCTCGCCATTGGCGGCGCGCAACCATGACACCGCACAGCAGGAGAGGGAGGATCGCGGCCTCTGGTCGCGTCAGCGCGAGCAGCGCACACGCGACGCCGGCGAGAACGGGTCGCCCCGCGACGGACGCGCAAAGCCCCCACGCTGCGAGTGCCGTGGCGAGTGCGTACTCCATCCCGAAGAGCGTGGTGTGCGCAGGCAATAGCAGCCAACCAATGGCGGCGAGCCCGGACCACAGTCCGGCTCCGATCCTATGCGCCAACTGGTAGAGCGCGAGGGCAGCCGCAACATGCGACGCCGCCGCGAGCGCGAGCGCACCGACAGCCGATTGTTTCGCCGCCGGCACGATCATCATCGCGAGCGCGTTCAGCCAACACCACAGCGGCGTCGTCACACCCAGAATTCGTTCGCCCTCTTGAAAAACCATCCCGTGGCCATCGGCGATGTTTCGTGCATAGGCGAGCGTGATGAACAAGTCGTCCACCTCGGCGCCAGCCTTGCGTGCGGTATAGAGCGCGAGCACGACCGACACCGCGCCGACGAGCGCGAGTTCGCGTCGCGATGGAGGCGCAGGCGATTCCAACTGCTCGCTCATGCGGTGCCTCCGCACTTCCCGATGAAGTACTGTCGGACATAGTCCACGACTTCGCGCTGGCTCACGAGATGAGATTCGGCGCTCCCGACACGCCCAATGCGGAGGGAACGCGGCGGGGAGATTTCAAACGCGCGACCGATCTTCTCAAAGTCATCGGAATCGTATTCGACGTCTTCATACCAATGCCATTCGCGCACGCCATCGCGGACGAAAGGGGCTCCGACGCGTTTGCGCGCGCGGATACCAGCGCGGTACTCGCCGAGGTGCATCGACGTGTTCCTGGCGTGCGCGACGCCCAGGAGCAGCACACTCGCATCGAGATCGTAAAGCTGCGCGAGCGGAGATCCCTCACCCAGTGAGTCCTCCAGCGTATGTGTCGCCACGATTTCATTGGCGTGGCGGCCAATCGCCGCAAAGGAGACGCACGGGTGATTGCTGCGCCGCGCGCCGGGCCAAGTGCGAATGCACTCCGCAATGACTCCCATGTGGGCCGACGGGGTGATGGCCGGGTCGAACGCGGGCATCGCCTCGCGCACGAGGTGAACCCACTCCGCGGGCACGGGTGGGTTTTGCCACTCGGCGGGATCCGTGATGTCGGAGGTATGCGTTGGGGCGACGAGGGTGCCCTCCGGCCCGAGCACATCGAGGAGCGCCTGAACGACCGCGACCTGGGCACCGCATACCCAACCAATAGATCGGAGACTCGCATGCACGATCACGATCCCACCGGGGGTGAGTCCGAGGCGCCGCAGGTCCCTGCCGAGTGATTCCCTCGTGCGCGGTTCCGGTGTGGAGTCGATCAGTTCGCTCGCGGGCATGATCTTGCGACCTCGCCCAGAGGACCACCGCGTGGGCAAGCGCGATGCGACCCTTTCCCCGGGGTGATCAGGCGAGGAGCAAGTCAGGGATTGAGGAACGGCAATCCGGCGACTTTGTTCCCTCCATTTTCAGGGGAAGGATTCTGTCCGTACCGACACAGATTGGTTGACGGGACACGCCACGAGAGTCATTCATGTCCTTGTGAGATGAAGGGTTGAAAGTTCCGTTTCCGAGGTCTCCAGTATCCATGGGTGTTAAAGTCGCGCGTGAGTCGTTTACGAAAGAGGAGATCATCGATATCCTCAAACGGAACGTGACGCTCTATAAGGGCGAGCGCGACTTCGTGGATTACATCGTGAACCTGGCGATGTTCCTCATCGAGCAGCAGTACTCCGCCGAGGGTGATTCCATTCAGCAGGAGTACGGATCGCTGGACGCCGATTCCCTATCCAGCCTGACGCCGATGCCGGTGACGGGATTCCTTCCCATGTCTGAACACGACCGCCCGCAAGGGCCGCCGGGGGGATATCAGACGCCACAGCCGGTCGCGGGTTACGACGCCGGGCCTTCGGGGGGACAGGCGGCAGGCGAGTACGCGCCGGGCCAGCACTCGGGCGTGCAGCAACTTCCTCCTCAATCGCCGATCCCGGGTGTCTCGCCCCGCCCAACCGCGATGCCGATTGGAACTCCCGTCGCAGGCATCCCTGTTTCGCCTCCGCACGGGATCAGCGGGAACACGCCGTTCCCGGGCTCGGGTCAGACGCCCCTGCCGAACAGTGGCTATTCGCAACCGACGCCGCCCGCTTACATTCCGAACCAAGGGACCACCCACGTTCCGGTGCGCCATCCCGCTGCCGGATACCAGCAAGTGCCTGCACAGGCGCAGTTGGAAAATCCAAAGACACCGATGTCGGCCGGACCGCGCTACTCTGCGCCTCCATCGCGATTCGATGTGGAGTCTTCGCCGCTCAACACGCCGACGAGCGACACGGGATCTCAGTTCCCCGGGAGCCTTGCGACCCCGCGACTCCCGCAGCAGCAACCTCCACGATCACCCAACGCGCCTCTGCCGCCGCAGCCACCGCGCCCCGGGCAGCAGGGCCCGCCGCTTGATTCGATGAATAGCAAGACGAAGGTCTATAAGGTCTTCCGCAGCTACTCATCCTCGGGCAACCAGCCCGACACGGTCTATTGCCCGATCTGCGGCACCGAGGCCTCCGGCGTGCGCAAGTGCCCGAACTGCGGGCATTTGATCTGAGCTAGTGAAGCGGAGGGGTTGGGACCTGGTCGGTGAAGAATCCGGGTTCTCGGCCACCCCGAGATGCAAATCCGACGAGTCAGAGTTCGCGAATTGGTCGCGAATGATGGAGATCACGGCGCGGGGTGAATGATCGCGTCACGGCCTTGGGCCATACGTCGTCGCAAGTTCCAACCGCGACAATACGCCGTTCGGGCCTGTTCGTTCGACGTCGCTTCGCTTTCCGCCCAGGAGGGGCGCAGTTTGACGAGCCGCGGCTGCAGGCAAAGCCAGACTCCGCTGCGGCGAGGTGAGAACTTTCTCGCCCGGGTTGGAGTCACACTCAAACCGCACTTGGGAGCGGTTGCCGAGACCAAGAAAAAAAGTCCGACCTCGTGAGAGGCCGGACTCGGGGCGCATCAGCGTGAGTTCGCTCGCGCACTCACTTCGTCGTGTTTGTCGTCGCAGCAGCAGACTCAGAGGCAGATTCACCGGAAGCAGTTGCTGCAGCATCGGCCGCTGGCGCGCTCGCGGGCACCTTGGCCTTTGCGGTTTCAACCGCCGCGTGGAGCTCTTCCTCGCTCATCTCGGTGAGGCGTTCGAAAATCTTGTTCCCGCTTCGGTCGTAGATGAATGTGGCCGGGATCGCTCCGGACCAGTCGTTCGAGACGGCTCCGATGAAGGAATCTGCATCGTCGGCATCGAGAAGAAAATTCGCGTAGGGGATTTCCTTCTTCTCGAGGAACGGGACGACGACAGAGTCGACCTGGTTCGCCATGTCGAGGGACATGCCCACGAATCGCACGCGGCTCTCCGGGTTCTCCTTGGAGACAGCGACGAAATGCGGCAGCTCTGCCACACAAGGGCCGCACCAGGTCGCCCAGAAATTCACTACAAGCAAGTCCGAGCCGTGCGTGGAGGTCATGGCGTTGTATCCCTTTTCGTCCAGCTTGGGAACGGTCCCCTTGGCGGGGAACGCGTACGCGGCGGGCCTTTCGGCGGGGGCGTCGGCCTTGGCGGGGGCGGCGTCGGACTTCGGTGCCGGTTCAGCCTTTGTCTCATCAGCCATGGCGGTTCCCCCGGTCGAGAAAATGGCGCCGGTCAGCACGAGGGTCGCGGCGAGGCTGTAGAAGGAGCGTGTCATCATGGTGAGAATCCTATGCGATGGGGATACGGGGCGAGAGCCGTGACACAGTTGGTTACGACATCACCCATCCGACAATCGAGGGGAGCACGTTGTTTGCCAACCCGCGCCTGAATAATGAAACGGGGCGCGATGTTCTCTCGAACGTCGCGCCCCGGGTTTGGTTCTTTGGTTCCGCTTGAAAGGACGAAGTGGATTACTTCGTGCCCTTCTCAGCGTTGGCTTCTTCTGCGGCCTTGAGTTCCTTCATTTCCTTGCGGCGCTCGTTCATGCCCTTGCGAGCCGCGACCTTCATGTTCTCGCCTTCGCTCACGATCGCGGCCTTCTTCTCCGAGACCTTGTTCTTCATCGAGGCCTTGGCGCTATCACCATACTTGATGGTGCAGCCAAATGCGCGCGTGGAGGTGACTTCCGGTGCCTTGCCGGCGAGAACGGCCGAGACGGCGTCCGCGACGTAGGTCTTCTTCGGGTCCTTCTGTCCACCGTCAAACGCGCCGTGATACTGGATCACGCCTGCCTTGTCGAAGACGAAGGCTTCCGGGGTGCGCGTGGCGCCGAACGAGAGGGCGACCGTGCTGTCGTTGTTGATCAGAACGGGGAACGGACGCGTGGAGGCGTATTCCTTGATCTTCTCTGCCGAGTTGGCGAGGGACGGGTCGTTGGCGTCGACTGCGATGACGCGGACGTTCTTGTCCTTGGCCTCCTTGGCGTATGCAGAAATGCGGTCCTGCGCCTCAACGACGTAGGGGCATTCCTGGTTCCAGAAGATGAGAACGGTTGCGTCAGCGGTGCCATCCACGAGGGGGGCATTCACGCCCGTGACTGCGTCCGGGAGTTCGAAAGCGGTCGGCTTCTGGCCAACGCCAAAGCCCTCTGCGATGCCCTTGCCGGCGTCTTCTGCGCCACCCTTGGCGACTTCTGCGCCGCACTTGGATGCGCAGTCAGCGGCCTTGTCGGCGCACTCGCCTGCGGCCTTGCCTGCGTCGTCGGCGCCACCCTTGGCGACCTGAGCGCCACCCTTGCAGCAGCCGGCCTTGTCCGCCGAAGCGGTGGCCTTGTCGGCGCACTCGCCTGCGGCCTTGCCTGCATCGTCAGCACCGCCCTTGGCGATCTGGGCGCCGCTCATGGAGCAGCCTGCCTTCTTGTCACCGCTGGCGACGTCCTTGTTCGCGCCGCAGTTGTCCCCGCCTGCAACGGCGAAGGAAGCCGCCAGGACCGTCGCGAATGCCGCGACAAAGATACGTGCCTTCTTCATAACAATTCTCCTGGGTCGAGACCCTTGGTTTTGCGGAACAAGCGCCCGCGTGTTTCAAAGCTACCACAATTAGAGCAAGAATTGGCCCGTCTGGTTTGGCACCAAATCTTGCCTATAACGCGAGCAAGTTCAGGCCAAGACGCCCCTCCCGGCAAGGCAAAACGCCCGATCCGCCACACCAAGGCGCGCCAGTCAGTTCGGCTCAACCGGACAACCTGACGCATAAGGCCAACCGCCTGAGCACCCTGCAAGCCGCCCCGTGATCCTCATTGCCGTTCTGATCACAAAGTGGGTCACTGGTGGAAAGGGACGTCTACCCCCTCCAACCACCCCCGACGGACACGGATTTGCACCCATGGATCCAGCAACCATCAAGATCGCCGCATGGATCGCGGTCGCCCTGTTGGGGGTCGGGTTTGTTGTGGCGATCCGGAAGTACCTCGCCGGGGTGAGCGAGCTGTCCGATGCTCAGGATGTTGAGGAGAGCCGATTCGCGGACGAGGCCATCGCGGAGGCACACCGTTCCAAGATCGAAGCAGCCGAGTGGCGAGGCGACGCCCCCCCGACGGAGATTCCTCCGCCGCCCGTGCCCCCCACACGCGCTGCTGCTGAAGAACCGAGCATCGCACCGCCGATGCCTACGTCTCCCCCGCTGCCGAATCAATCACCGCTCGATGCTGCGGTTCACCGGCTCCGAGCACTGCGCATCATCGAAGATCGCGAGGGCGAGCTCCCCCTCGGCATTCCCCCGAACGGGGTGCTTTATCGCATGCGGCGCGGGGGAACGATGGCGATTCTTCCTCGGGTTGAATCCGAGGCGAGTCTTGAGCATTTCGTCAAACGCTTCGACATGGTCGTGTGCATCGCCGCAGGAGGGACGTTGATCGTGATGGAACGGCTCGACAGTCGTGCAGTGGAGTTGGTGGACGCCCCGGGGGCATTTTAGCCCCCGCACCCGCAGGCGTGGACCTTCGATGGGTCCTTGATGATCTGAGCCACGGCACCATCACCGAGTCCGATTGCGTTGGCGTCATCCGTGTCGAGGTGCAGCTCGTGTCGGAAATCGGGGCGCACGCGAACCTGAACGTCATAGTAGATCGCGGGACGGTCGCCATCGATCTTGAGCATCACCGTGTCCTGATCCTTAAGCCCGAGCATGGCTGCTTCGTCCGTGTGCAGGTGCACGTGGCGATTCGCGCGGATGACGCCGCGTTCCATCGCGAGATGCCCTGCCGGTCCCACCATCAGAATCCCCGGTGTCTCGCGGTGGTCACCCGATGCGCGGACAGGTGCCTCCACGCCCAGATAGATGCAATCGGTGAGGGAAATCTCGAGTTGGGTGTCGTTGCGCGCGGGGCCGAGGATGCGCACGCGCTCGATGGCGCGGCCGCGCGGGCCGATCACGCTGACGAGTTGCCTGGATGCGAACTGGCCCGGCTGGCGCAGCGGCTTTAGCGGCTCCAACTTGGCGCCGGGGCCGAAGAGAATCTCGACCTGAGCCTCTGTAACATGACAGTGACGAGCAGAGACGCCGATAGGAATGAAGCCCCGTTCCAACGTGCGCTCGGCGTCGCATTCGCAATGGATTTCGCAGACGCCTTCCTGCTCCGCGCGGGCTTGAACAGTCAGCGCGCTGCCGTGCGATTTCTCGAGGCGGACCTGGCCGCGAGGGGTTGCGCCGAGGCGCGCCTGAACCTCGTCCGTGATGCGCCGGATGAGTTCCGCCTGGGTCAGTAGTGCATTCATGCTGGAACTCCTTTCCTGGTCAGAGGTCGTCGGATGGTTCGTCGTCAAAGGTGCTGTCGTTCGGGAACGAGCAGCGGTTCCTGCCATTCTGTTTCGCGCGATAGAGATGCTCGTCCGCGCGACGGAACAGCGTATCGACCGTGTCCCCCGGTCGGAAGTCCGAGGCACCGATGCTGATCGTGAGCCGCAACGTGCGTGTCCCGAGAACGAGTTCCGAAGAGGCGACCGCCTTGCGGATACGCTCGGCGAGAGCACGTGCATCGGCGGGACGTGTATCCGGCAGGGCGAGACCGAACTCTTCTCCACCCCAGCGCGAGACGAGATCGCTGTCTCGCGAGGAAGCACGCAGGATGCGCGAGAGGAACTTAAGCGCCTCGTCCCCGACATCATGCCCATAGGTGTCGTTCACGTTCTTGAAGTGATCCGCATCCACGAGGAGGAACGTCAGCGGAGACTTGGTTCGCGAGGCGCGCGCAAGATGCGAACGCAGGAGTGCTAGCAACTGCCGACGATTGTCGAGTCCCGTCAGCGGGTCGCGCGTGGCCAGTTCGTAGAGCGATTCGTCGTACCTAAGTTCCGCATCGTCGCGCAGGAAGTAGCCCAGCACGGTGCGACCGATGGTGATGCGGTCGCGCTCCTGCAAGCGAACACGCCCGGAGATCTTGCGTCCGTTCACTTCCGTGCCGTTCCGGCTCTTCATGTCCTCGATGTAACAGCGGGGAACTTCGTTGGGGAGTTCGATGTTCTCGTAAACGATCTGCGCATGCGCGCGGGATGAACCCGAGTCGTTGAGGCGGAAGTCCGCGCTGCCGCTGCGGCCAAGGACCGTCTTTGATTTCACGAGGGGGATGTTGCTGCCTCGGCTCGGACCAGAGATGCCGATCAGAACGGGGCGAAAGAGCGATGGGCCGAAGCGTGTGCCGCTGCGGTGGGAAGGTGATGCTCCGGGGTCGGTGCCAGAACTGTCGGAGGTACCACCGGCATGTGTGTCCCCAGTCGGCTCGTCGAGTGGGCGACTATCTGGCATGTCCTGACGGATTTCAGGACGGGGATTTTCAGGGTCGCTGGATCTCGGCGACACGATAATGTTGGAACCTCTGTGGGGATGGGAAGAACCTTGCGGGACGAGCCGAGCGTGTCAAGAGACGGCGGGGCTTCGTTAACTAGCACTTGGCGATCGAGGATGCGCCGAGAGTTGGAAGAGTTCGAATTCGTCAGTTCTGGATGGCGCAGGGTGCGGTAGGCGCAAAGGCGGCGGGAAGGCATACCTTCTTGGCCCTTGAGATTCCGAGATGTTCCGCCAAACAGAGAGTGCGGCGCACACGCGCCGCACTCGGGTGACCAAGACTCAACTGTTGTCGCAACCATAGTCATAGTCCTATCTGGCCCTCTTGGCGTCGGACAGCCTGAGCCCACAGATTCAATCACTGGGGGGATCGCTTCACCACATCGGCCCGCCCCCCGCGCATGTCATGGAGGAACTGGGGCTCCGGAACCTCGGGGATATCAACGTATTCACCGCGCTGTTTCGGGATGCTAGTTTCCAGAAGGCGCACACACGTCATCGGCACCGGCAGAGATCCCATGGCGAGCACGTCTTTCCCCCCTTGATGAGCTGAGCGGCCGGCGTGCTCGACCCCGGAAGCACCATCGAGGGAATTGGTTCGGTGCCAATCTGCGCCCACTCATATCGGCAAGCGCCCATCACCATGGTCGACCGCGCTTCCCGCATAATGACCACAAGCTCTCCCTCAACAGGGAGCCCAGAGGACGCCTCTTCAATTGTGACTGATCGGTGAAAGTCCGATTCACCAACCTGTCCTTGATAGAATGTGGAGAGCGGGACGTCTATCTCACAAGCGACGAGGTTCGAACGGTCGGCGATCAAGTCAGGTCGTTCGAGATCTCTGTGACGTCTTCAACGATGAGCTTGTGATCCTCGGGGCCGAGAAACTCTCCGGTATCACCCCCGCTGACACTCTGATCTCCCACCAGCCACATGCGTCAGTCCGTTGCGAAAGAATAGGAAATATCCTTGGTTTCGCCGACGTAATTCACTCCCTTTGCCTCCTCCACGTGGTCGCGTATGAACAGAGATGCTCGGTCGTACATCAGCGTAATCCTGCCTGACCGTGTCGCAGAAACGAGTCCTTCATCCCCCGCGCGAAGCTTCTGCGCGGGGCCTGCGTCACCCGAGGCTGCCGAAAAAGTTCCGGGCGGAATGGGGAAACTCATTCGATACTCATAGTTCGAGATGAATGGAGGCACCACTCCCCTGCGCACGGGAGCTTCTGCTGCGGACGCCGCGGCGGGCTGGGACGAATCACCAGCCGCGTATGCAATGGCATGAGAAGCAAGCATGGCAGCCGTGATCAGAAAGGAGATTCAGATGTTCATGGTTCGTTCTTAATCGAGAAGATGTTTCTGTTTAGCAACCAGCGATGCCACTGGTCCAGCTGACGACCGTTCCAGCCAGCGGTACGCAGTTCTGAATCCACACAGTACCTATGCACGCCGGAACCAGCGTGATGTTAAGCGCACAGACTTGAACCATCTGACAAGGAGAGGGGACCTCTTTGGCGAGGAACCCTCCGGTCGTCACTACCACGCGCGTGGATGTGTTATTCACGGCCCAACTCAAGGTGCACCCAGCCCCGGCCCCGGTCCCACCCGTTGTACAACACGATGCGCCAAACGCGCCGATGGCGGGCAATCCGGAGACGCGTGAACCGAGTTTTGGAGTTATGACACAGTTCAATGCGCCTGAGAGCGATGCGGCACAACCCGGGGCGCAGGCTGGCGGTGGAGCCGGCGTTGGTGCCTGTCCGACCGACTACGGCTGAACCTGACATCGGTAACGCACCGAGAGCCATAAGCGCGCCCAGTTGAAGCGCAGAACGACTAGATTTCTTGAGGCAGATTTTGAATCTCAACTCCGTTCTGGATTGGTAGTTCGACTGGCGTGCCGAGAAGCGAGGCGAATTCGAACATTCGATGCTCCTGCCTCCCCCACCCGCCCTGCAGGTCTAGGAAGAAACGTGACTCGAGCGTCTCGTTTTCCTTCCCTCGAAGTGAGACAGATCGCGTGTTTGATCCGCTGATTCAAACCGGCGGTTCGTAGCACCCACGACCCGGCTGGCATTCGGCGTGGGTGGCGATCTCCCCGTCCTTGCCGATGTCCTCGTTCGTGTGGCTGCACCAATAGGTCATGGTTTCGCTGGCATGGAGGAGCCCGGCGCGCTCGTCCGAGCGGCAATACATCGTCTTGCAGCGCAATCGCGTGCAGCACGGAGTCGGCGTCACGAGGACGCCATCGGGTTTGGGCATCAGGCACTCTCCGTGGATCGGCCGTCCGCCTTTAGGAGCGCTCGGCGCACGGCCGCCTTGACGATGGCGAGACGCCACGCGTTGTGGGCCATGGGCTCGGCTCCGTCGAGTGCGGCTTCGGCAGCGCTCGCGGCGAGTTCATCCGAGAGGGCATCCGCGCCCGCGAGCACTTCCTCCGCCTTTCTGGCTCGCCAAGGGATCGGGGCGACGCCCGCGAGAATCACATTCCATTTTCCTCCCACGCGCGCCACGGCGCACGCGGCGAGGGGCCAATCGTAGGACTGCCGCTGCTTCACGTCGACCCACGCGCTCTTCACGACATTGCGAGGGATCGTGACGCCGGTGATCAACTCGTCCGGCCCGAGAATGTTCTCCGCCATCAGGTTCTTGCTGGGCAGGACGAAGAACTCGGCCGCGGGCACGGAGCGCATTTCTGCCCCCTTGCGAATCTCGATCGTCGCATCCATCGCGATGAGCGGGGGCGCAGCGTTGGATGGATGCACGATGTGGCAGGGGCCTCCGCCAAAGAGCGCGTGGAAGTGGTTCTCGCCGTCCACCGCAAAGCACGTCCCGCCCCCCTTCTTGAGGCAGGGAAATGCCTCCTGGCGGAAGTACCAACAACGCGGACGCTGGCAGAGGTTTCCGCCGAGGGTCGCAACCGCGCGGAGTTGCGGTGTCGCTGCCGAGCCACAGGCCTGGGCGAAGGCGCTTGCGTGTTTGCCGAGGTCGGCGTTCTCCGAAATCTCGCGCAAGGTCGTCAGCGCACCGACGCGAATCGCATCGGCGCCCGCCTCGACACCCTTGCCGCATTCATCCACGCGAAGGATCGAGACGAACTTGTCCGATTCTTCGGTGCGTTCCTTCAACCGGTCCAAGAGGTCGATGCCCCCTGCCTTGGGGCGCCAACCATCGGCGAGTGCGGTCATCGTTCCTTCGATCGATTCTGCGACGGCGAAGTCGAACGGTTTCATGAACGCGCTCCTTTGGTGGCGAGGGCTTCCAGCACACGCTGGGGGGTGATGGGGATGGACCTCACGCGAGCCCCGATCGCGTTTGCGACGGCATTCGCGATCGCGCCCGCGGGAGGAATCGTACACGGCTCGCCGACCGGGCGCACGCCTGTGTCCTCCGGGGTTGCATCGATGATCGGGATAATCTCAGGGATGTCCTTGGCCCCCGCGATCTTGTAGAATTCCAGATTGGGATTCACCATGCCCCCTGTGGGACCGTCGAGCCAGCGATCCTCAAAGAGCGCATAGCTGATTCCCTGCGTGACACCACCGCAGATTTGATTCTCGAGCATGAGGCGATTCACCGCTCGACCGACGCTCTGGATCGCGACGACTTTGACGACCCGGACGACTCCGGTTTCAGTATCGACAGCGACCTCAAAGAACTGCACGCCATCGGATATCCCTTCGCGGATGTACTCCTGTTTGATGCGACCACTCGCGGTGAGCTTCTGCCCCGACATGAGCGAGCAGGCCTCTTCCCACTTGAGGGATCGCGAGCCACCCTGCTCGGAGAAGACGCCCTTCGCGTAGCTCACCTTGGCGCCATCCCACTTTTCTTGGACGAGTTCCGTCAGTTGCTCGCGGATTTGTTTGGCGGCATCCATGATCGCGGGGGCGACGGAGCGCGTGACTTGCGAGCCGCCGCTGCCCGGTCCCTCGGGGAAAGTGCTGTTGCCGACGCGTGGCACGATCATCTCGCGCGGGATGCCAAGTTCGTACGCGGCGACGTCCGCGACGACGGTCATCGTTCCCGTGCCGATGTCCTGCACGCCGGCACGCACTTCGACTTTGCCGGAGCGGAAGAGGTCGATGTCCGCGCCTGCCTTCGTGGGCCAGGTGGGCCACTCGGCACCAGCGACGCCGAAGCCGTGCTTCACGACTCCCGGCCACGTGCCGTCTGGCTTTCTGCGATTCCAACCAAAGATTTCCGCGCCGATTTCGAGCTGCTTGCGGCGGCGGGCGCTCTTCTCGTTCAGCAAACGAAATGCGACCGGATCCATCCCGAGTTTCGCGGCGAGTTCGTCCATCATGCTCTCGACGGCGAATACGCCCTGAGGCCATCCCGGCGCACGAAAAGCGCGAGGGCGTCCCGCGTTCAGCGTGATCTCGCTCCCGGATTTGACGACATTCCCGAATTCGTAGAGCGCCGGGTTCGTGGCGTCGCCGCCACCCTTGCGATAGCCGACGACACCTTCGATATGGATCGTGCCGCCGAGCAGTTTGCCGTCCTTCGCGGCGGCGATCTTCATGTGCTGAATCGAGCCCGGACGATTGCCGGCATCGAGGTGTTCCTCGAATCGATTGAGCATCACGCGGCATGGGCGCTTGTGCTTCATCGAAAGACGCGCGGCGAGTGTGCCCTCCGCATCAGGGCCGAACTTCGCGCCAAAGCCGCCACCGACGAATTCGTTGTGAACCACCACCTTTGAAGCGTCCAGCTCGCACGCCCCCGCGATTCCGTCCAGATAGGCAAACGTCCCCTGCGTGCTCCCCCAGACTTCGGCGGAGTCCCCGCGATGATCGACGACGCCTCCGTGAGTTTCGAGCGCGGAGTGCGTCTGAACCTGTGTCGAATAGGTGGCCTGGACGACTGCTGCGCCCTTCGAGAAGAGCGCATCCATTCGTGCCTGGTCACCCTCGGACAATTTTGCAGGGCCCTCTGAAAAATCGGCGGCGTGCGAGCGCGCCTCGCCACGACGGAACTTCGGCTTCAGCGCGGCCAAGCCGTCCTGCACGGCGCGGCGCGATTCCCCCGCGACGTATCCGATGTTCGCGCCAACATAGCCGGCCTTGCGGGGGGCGGTGACTTCAACTTCGATCACACCCGGGACACTCTTTGCGGCTTCGACGTCGGCTTCGATCAACTCGCCTGATCCGTACGGAAAACGCAGGAACGCGGCGTACATCATGTTCTTCATCTGAATGTCGGCGGTGAACTTGGCGGCCCCGGTGACCTTGGGGCGGGCATCCACGCGCGCCTTGTCGTTCTCTATCGCGACGCGATTGTCGATGTTCACTTGGCTCCTCCCTTCGCGGCGCCCTGCACCGATTCGAAAATCTTCTGATAGGTGCCACAGCGGCAGAGATTGCCGCTCAGCCCGCTCTTGATCTCATCCATGGTCGGGCTGGGGTTCTCGGCGAGGAGTGCCTTCGAGCGGACAACGAATCCGGGGATGCAGAACCCGCACTGTGCGCCATCGTGCGTGCAGAACGAATCAATGAGCGCCGCATTTGCGGGATCGTCCGCGATGCCCTCGATCGTTTCGATGCGATGGCCGGTTCCCTCGATGGCGAGCATCATGCACGAGTTCACCGCCTTGCCATCCACGAGAACGGAGCACGCGCCGCATGCGCCGCGGTCGCAAACTTCCTTCGCCCCGGTCATGCCGAGGTCATCACGAAGCACCTCGAGCAGCGTCGAGCGAGGCTCTGCGTTGATCTTGGTGTCCACGCCATTGATCGAGAGCGTGAACTCGGTCGCGCCGCGTCCAATGACGCGAACACCTGCCGGGCCGGCGGGTGGTTTTTTCGCATCGCCGCCACCCTCCTGGGAGAGCGCGGTGGCTGGCAGCACGGCTGCTGCAGCACCTGCGACTCCGACGGACTTGAGGAAACTGCGTCGAGAATGGGGGCGTTCGAGAAGGGTAGGTTCCTTCTCGCGACCTGAATCATCTCTCATGTCTGTGGCTCCGTGCGACCGCGAGGGTTCGATCAACTCATCCAAGGTACGCCTATCTCACACGTACCCTTCGCACAGGAATCATGTCGAGCGAAGAAAAGGATGAATGATGCGCGCTTCGCGCGAATGATGAATGATGAGTTTCTTGAATTCATCACTCAGCATTCAGCACTCGTCACTGCTTTTCACCTCGTGATCCCCGCTTCCACAAGTTGGTGGAGGTGGATCATGCCGACGACTTTCTCGTCATCGTCCACGGCGGGGAGGGAGGTGATCTTGTACTGCTCCATCAGATCGACGGCTTTGACGCCGAGTGTGTCCATCGAGACACGTTTGGGGTTCTTGATCATCACATCGCGGATGGCGATGTTGTCGGCGACGGTGTGCTTGGCGCACCAAAGACGCCGGAAGTCTCCGTCGGTGAAGTACCCCGTCAGCCTGCCCGCGCCATCCACGAGCGCGACCGCGCCGAGGCGGCCCTTGTTCAGGATGTCGACGGCTTCCTGCAGGGTGATCGCGTCGCTCGCCATCGGGAGTGCGTCTCCCTTCTTCATCAAATCGCCGACACGCATCAGGAGCCGTTTCCCGAGCGCGCCGAGCGGATGGCGGATGGCGAAATCGTCGCTGCCGAATCCGCGCTTGCGCATGAGCGCCATCGCGAGCGCATCCCCAAGCGCGAGTTGCACGGTGGTGCTCGTCGTGGGAGCGAGGTTCAGCGGGCACGCCTCTTCGTCGATGCGACTGAGGAGGACGACATCGGCGGCTTGAGCGAGCGGCGACTGGGGCTGGCCGGTGATTGCCAGGATGTGCGCAGTGTGGCTGCGGAGATACGGGAGAAGGTTCAGGACTTCCTCGGTCGCGCCACTCTGCGAAAAAACGAGAATCGTGCTGCCGTGCGGAACCATGCCAAGGTCACCATGCATGGCCTCAGCGGGATGGAGGTAAAACGCCGGGGTGCCTGTGGAGGCCATGGTCGCCGCGATCTTGGCGGCGATGTGCCCACTCTTTCCCATGCCTGTGACAACGACGGGGGGAGTGGAGGCGAAGAGTAGCTCGATGGCGCGTTCGAACAGAGCGCGATCCAGTCCGTCCGCGACCGCGAGGACAGCCTTACCCTCCGCGCGCAGGACACGTGGGCCTTCTTCTCGCCAGCTCTCATCGACTCCAGTCATCGGGCTTTCCCCTTTCCCGCGTTCCGTGCTCGATTCGTGTGCGGCGCGCGGATGGGCATCCCATGCGCACCACGTCCGGTCCCAAAGACCGCGCATCCCAATCTGGCGGGGCAACGAAACATCATGGCCATCCGATGCGTGGAGGCAACCTTTCGCGTGACGGCGACGCGATGGCCCGCGAAGGGCCTCGAACCGATGGTCGAGGTTTGCTTCTGCGGGCGGAGCAACGTCGGCAAGAGCTCGCTGCTGAACTCGCTCGTGAATCGGAGGACGCTCGCGCGCACATCGAACACGCCGGGACGAACGCAGGGGATCAATGTCTTCGAGGTCAAGTTCGCCAAGGCGGGAAACAATCGGCAGGGGTACTTTGTGGATCTCCCCGGATATGGATTCGCAGCCGCTCCCGAATCCGTTCGGCGCAAGTGGCGCCCGATGATGTTGGGGTACTTTAGAGATAACCCTCGTCTGAAGGCTGCGGTGGTCCTGCTGGATATTCGGCGCGAACCGGGCGAGGGCGATTTTGAAACGCTCGAGATGTTGGAGGAGTTTGAGATACCGACCCTCGCCGTGGTCACGAAGATCGACAAGGTCTCGAAAGGGAAACGCGGAGGTGACCTGAAGCGGATTGCGTCCGCACTCGGAATGGATGACTGGCACGACCTGCGGGCCGTGTCGTCGCAGGACGGCACCGGGATTCAGGATTTGCTAGGGGATATCTGGGAGGTCTTTGGGACGCCGCTTACGATTCCGACCCAGGGCACGGAGGAAGGTCCCGGCGGGTGATGCGGACCTCGACGATTTCATCGCGGGGAAAGAGCACACCTTGCACGATGTACCCCTCTTCGACTTCTTCCTCGGCGGCGTGGAAACAGCGATCCGTGTGGCGGCGCACACCGAGGATTTCCCCTGGGTGAGTGTCAGGGGACCAGAGTTCTTCGTCCGACCTCACGACTTGAGCAGAAAATCGAGTTCCGCTTCGGGGTCGTAGAGGATTCTGCCGCAGCTTTCGCACTGAAATATATGTTCGGCGAGCTTGCGTGGCTGCGCCGGTTGGCGCATGTAGCACCCAGAGCAAACTTGATCGACGATTTCTGCAAGCGCGCTGTCGCCGTGGCGCTGGAGCGCTGAGCGATAGCGGGCAAGGAGGCGTGCGTCGAGCCGCCCCGAGAGTGTTTCCACTTCGGTGCGGGACAGGCCATGACACTCAATGGCCGTTTCGAGTTCGTGCAGGCGCCGGAGAGACTGGAGCGGGCGAATCATGGGCGGGTTTTCTCCGTGTTGCGAGCCGAAAAAATGGCGATCTTTCTCTCAGAGTAAACAGATTTGCTTCCCTTGGGTCCTACACTGTCAAGCACAGCAAGATTGAATCCAATCACGTGATGCCGAAGTCTCAGCCCGGATGCGCTCGGACCAACGAGCCGTCGTCGATGCGCACCTGAATTGTGCCCTCGAATTCGGTGACGACGCCGGAGACTTCGACCTTCGAGCCCACCGCCATCTTGACCGAGGGGTTGATCTGATCCCCGATCTCCTTCCAGTAGATCACGATCACGGTACCTGTTTCATCGGAAAGGAGCAACTTGGTGGGAAGGGTGCCACCCGGGGTCGGATCGATGCTGGTGATCGTGCCCTTGATGGCGACGCTCTTGCCGACCGTTTGGCGGTTCAAGGTCGCGATGGTCACCGGGGTGTAGTTCCCACCGAACCCACCCGAGCCTCCGCTGCGAAACTTTGAGGTGATCGCGCGCGAGCCAGCCTTGACGCGAACGTATGCGGGGCGGGTCACGACGAGCTGACGCTCGCCTCGGTACTCGGATGCTTCGACGAAGAGCTCCAGCGTGACGCCGGGCTGGAAGATCTCGGTCGGATTCGGAATCTGGTTATAGACGTCCTGAAAGATGACGACCTTCATCGTTCCGGTATTGTCGGAAACGTGCAGGTTCCACGGCGCGCGGGAATTGGGCCGCGGTGGCTGCATCGCATCGAGCTTGGCGCGAACATAGACGTACGAACCCGTGGCCATCGTCGAAGCTTCCGTGACGGTCACCCACGGGAGAGCGTCCGCCGGGTCCGGTGCGGGCGCCGGTGTGGCTTGAGCGGCACCGGATGCTGGTGTCCCCTGGGAGGGTCCGGGGGTCTGAGGGAACCCGAGGGTCCCGAGCGCGAGCAGACCCAAGGTGGCGACGAGGGAGAGTGACGAAGTCTTCATCGGATTTCTTTCTGCTCCTAAGTTCTTTCTCAGGCTTGATTGAACCGTCTTGCTGATCATCATCTCATTGCAATAACATTCAATATATTAAACGGCTTACCCTCGCGCAACAGCGATTTGGGTTGAGGTGCGCGCCGAGCGCCATTCACTTAGACTGTTGCTTCATTCTTGCCACGTGGAAACCCCTTCGGAGAGGTCAAGCCACCGCATGCCCGTTTTCGAAGCCGGTGCTCTGGTCGAACAGTTTAGGACGACGCTCAAGACGCTGATCCTTGAGCAACCGTGGGGAGAATTGTGGCGCGCCGAGCACGAAAAGCACGGCACCGTCTTGTTTGCTGCCTACTCCGGCGCGCGAGGTGAGGCGCATTTTGGCGCCACGCGCGTGCGCATCGCCCAATGGAATCGACGCGCAGACGTCTTTCCCGGTTTGTCTCCCATACTCGAGGAACACGGCAGTTCGGCTATCCCGGTCCTCATCCTGAAGGACCCCGGGGGTGGCTCTCTGCGGGAAAAGGTCGCCAAGGGACACCTCGGCGTAGCCGACGCCTCTCAGATGGCAAAGGATGTATCAAGCGCGCTCGCGGGGTTGGCACACGAGGGGATCGGACCGATTGGCCTGACCCCCGACCACATCCATCTGCGGAGCGATTTCGGGTACGTGATCGTTCCCTATGCGTTGTTGGACCCGGCGCACGCGGAAACTACCGCGGCCGGGGAGTGGCTTCCACCCGAGTTGCGGGAATCTCGCACGCCGGATTCCGTTCACGCGGACGTGTTCGCCGCCACGCTGCTGACGGTGGGTGCCCTACTTGGGGACCTGAGCGCACCCCCTCCCCCGGCATCGATTCGATCAGGGCTCTCCTGCAAACGCCTTGCGCTGGTGCTATCGAACGGGGTTTCCCCGCGAAATGGTGCCTATACGGAACCGAAGACGACGGCCCTCTTGCTGGATCGTTATCGCAAGACCGAGATGGCCGCGGACCTGGCCGACGCAAAGGAGGCAGTCGCAGCGACGACGCGTTCCCCGATTGCGGCAAAGGTCCACGCGAACCGCGGCCCGTTGCTCCTTGCCGGAAAGATCGCCGGGGTGCTCGCGGTCCTGGCGCTGCTCGTGTTCGGGATTATCACGGCAACCAAGGGTGGTCCGGCGGATTCGACGCCGCGGGGGCTTTCGCGCGTTTACTTCGAAGCGCTCGTCGCGCGCGACGCTGCGGCCGCTACGGCGTTTACCGAAGGGGAAGCGACCGCCCAAACACATGCGATCCTCGCCGACATCAAGCGCATGGAGGACAAGCACCTGACGAGCAAGTTCGGCAGCGCGAACTCCCCGCGCATGGGGGACGCGAACGCATCCAAGATTCAGGCAAAGACGACCCTCGTCGGCGAAGCCGGCGACCCGTTCATGGAAGTCGAATTCGTCCTCGAGAAAAAGGGCGAACGCTGGAAGATGGTCGGCCTCCTGTTCAAGCCGATGCGGGAGTAATCCAACTTTCCTGCTTCCCCGCGCGGGGGTGATACGCACTCTGTGCGGCATGAATTCTCCTGACGGAATGCCCGCCCCTGTGACGTGTCGTGAGATGTTGCTCGCGCCGTTGTGCATCGCGGTCGCGCTCTTCGCGGTGCACGGGGGACTCCTCCTCACGAGTTCCTTCGCGGCGGGGGGCGATTTGGTGAACCAGCTCCTGCCGATGATGGTCTCGTGGATCAGACACGGAGCGGGCTGGGCGCCGGGGACGTTCTCCGGACATCCGCTCTTCGCTGATCCGCAGTCAGGCACCCTCTATCCTCCGAATTGGTTGTTTCTCGCCGGAGGCGAAGCGGCCGCGCCGCGCGTCATGACGCTGCTGCTCATGGCGCACCTTGGGTGGGCGGGGCTCGGCGCGTACTTTCTCTCGCGCCGTTTCCTCGGGATCGCGGGCGCGGCGCTTGCGGCTGGCCTCTGGATGTTCGACGGCGTGTACGGTACGCGTCTGGCTGCCGGGATCACCGTGTTCGTTTTTGGCGGAGCACACCTCCCGTGGGTGGTGCTCGGCGCGGAGATGCTCCTGGCGTCGCGCACACGCCTACGCGGCGTGGGTGCGCTGGCGTTGCTCGCGGGTGCGCAGATCCTCGCCGGCGCGCCGCAGATCGTCCAGATCACATGGACTGGCGCGGGGGTGTGGCTGCTCGCGCGGTTGATCGCCGAACGGCGGAGCCTGCGCGCATCGGCAACCACTCTGGGAGCGTTCATTGGTGCATTCGTGCTCGGCGTCGTCATGGCCGCTCCGCAGTTGATCGCGAGCATCGAGTACAGTCGGCTCGCGTATCCGCGCGATGGCGGAGACGCGTGGGCCTACATCACGAATGATTCACTCGAGTTTCGACATCTCATCCACTGGCTGTTCCCCGATTTCTTCCAGCCCGGCAACTCCGCCGAGTATTGGGGATCGAGCATCGGCTTCTTCGACACGACGAATTGGGTCGGGATTCCTGCGCTGCTGTTCGGTGTGTTCGCGCTCGCGTTGCGAGGCGAGCGGCGCGTTCCGTTCGCCGCGCTGGCCGCATTGGCCGCGCTGGGCGTCGCGCTCGCCCCGGGCAAGTCGAGCCCCATCTTCCGACTCTTCTTCGAGGTGGTGCCGACGTTCGATGCATTCCGTGTTCCGGCGCGGTGGATCTTCTGGATTGGATTTCCGGCGTGCCTCCTCGCGGGTGCAGGTGCGGACGCTCTCTGGCGTGCGGTCACGAGCGGTGGCGGCCGCGAGTACCTCCGCAAGTGGGGAATCGCGAGCGCGTGTGTTCTCGTTCCGCTCGTCCTGCTGCTGGCGATGCTCGGCCCCGTGCTTCAAGCGCTTGGCATCGAACTCTCGCTCGGGATGTTCCGCGATGGTGGACCGGCGGAAGCGCGCGAGGCATTCGCGGGCGCAGCGCGTGCGTCTGTCACATGGGGGATCGCGATGGGTGCTCTGGCCGCAATTGTCGGGGGCGCGATGCTCGCGGGACGACTCAGTCTGAAGGCCGCCATGATTGTGCTCCTGCTCGTTGTCTTCGTCGATGTGCGGCGATTCTGGGTTCCGTTCCACGGCGCTTATCCGACAGAACTCCCCCCCGATCAGATCGAGTCCGTCGAGCGCTTCCCCGTCTTTCACGAGACCTCAAAGTACATGGAGACATTCTATCCGCGCACCCCTGCCGTGGAGGCCATCGCAGCCACGGGAGGGCGATTCATCTTCACCGATGATGTGCAGGGTTGGATGGTCGATCAGTTCAACCGCGAGTTGATTCTGGAGATGCCCGCCGTGATCGGGCTCGAGGGTGTGCGTGGATATCAGCAACTCGTCCTGAAATCCTACGTCGCTGAGATCCAGCAGGCCGATGCGAGCTTTCAGCCGGGGACGCGAGTGACGCCATTCCTGCGTTTCGTCAATCTCGCCAACAGGACGCCGCTGGATGCCTACAACGTGACGGCGGTGATGACGTACGGGCACCTCCAACCGCCGGAGAGTTTCGCGGCGTTGGGACTCGGCGAACCGCAGCGCGTGCACGAGGCTGGACTGGTCTTGATCCCCAACCCACACGCCCGAGGTTGGGCTTGGGTTTCCGATTCGGAGGATTGGCTGAACGCCGCGCCGAACGTCGCCGCTGGATCGATCACGAGCGTGGAGCGTCAGGGAGGCGCGGAGAATCTCGAGGTAAGTGTGCTCGCACAAGAAGGTGCGTGGTTGCATGCATCCTCTCCCGACCATCCCGGGTGGGAATGGCGCGGGTTACCGGATGAAGCCGAGGTCAAGAATGGGCGCAGCGTCCGCCTCCCCAAGGGGAGCTTCTCCGTGTCGCGCCACTTCGTGATTTCGCGCGGGGGCACGGGCGTAGCCGCGGCGGCGATCGTGGCTCTGCTTGCTGCCCTCGCGTGCGTGGTGCTCGGATGGCGTGTGAAATCGGAGCAATCGGACGTATCGGCATGAATTGCCGCCGGAATGGGCGGTAAAGTACGCAACAGTTTGTGTTAGTGAATCCTCCCTTTTGGATAGGAGAACCAACTCATGTCACATATCGTCACCCAGATGGCCCAGGCCGCCCAGGCGGCTCAGGAAACGCATGATGCGATGGCTCGACTGAATCAGGGGATTCCCCTGCCAAGGCCAAAACAATCCCGCCTCCCCCTGTCCGCGCCCGTGCGCGTGATGGTCATGCTGGGCATGAATCTCCTGGGGGCAGTGATCGGGTTTCAGGCCCTCGGCGTTCCGATGGTCATTCCGTTCATGGTCGTCGTGTTCATCGCGTCGATCTTTGTGATTCGGATGATCCACATCACCGCGGAATGGGAGAGAGGCGTGGTCCTGCGGCTCGGCAAGTTCTCCGGTCTGCGCGGCCCGGGATTGGTGCTGATCTTTCCCGTGATCGACAACCTGACGGTCATCGACACGCGCGTGCAGACGATCGAAATTCCCCGCCAGCGTGTGATCACCCGAGACAACATTCCCGTCTCCGTGAACGGCGTGCTGTACTTCAAAGTCTATGACGTGGGTGAGGCACTCACGAAGGTTCAGGACTACGAGTTCAGCATTCTCAACTACGCGATGGCTGCATTGAGAGACGTCATCGGGCGCCTGACCCTCGATGAGATGTTGGCCGAGCGTGACCAGATCCAGCGGGAGGTTCAGGAAGCGATCGACAAGCACGCGACCGAGTGGGGCCTCAAGGTGGACGCACTTCGCCTGCAGGACATCGACATGCCGGAAGAGTTGAAGCGCATGATGTCGCGTCAGGCGAGCGCCGAACGCGAGAAGCGCGCTACGATCACCAAGGCCGAGGGTGACAAGCTCGCGGCGTTCAATCTGGCAGAGGCCGCCACGACGATGTATGCGAGCCCGGGCGCGATGCAGCTCAGGACGTTGCAGACGCTTGACAGCCTGGGATCGTCCTCGTCGAACACGGTCGTTCTGGCCGTGCCGACGGACATTTTCCAGGCGCTGAACAAGATGGGAGGGACGGGCGTGATGTCCGGATTGCTGCCTCCCTCGACGCCTAGTGTGGAAACGCCCGGGGCGCAAAATATCCCGCCATCAGTATGAGTTACGATTTCCCGAGAATTGCGCGGGGTTGAAAAATCTCGCGCGATTCTCGTTGACGGGAGGCCGGGCTTCGTGTGTCCCTTCCTGCGCATTCATGATCAACCGAAGCCTTCTTCCTGTCTCAACGAATCACATCGGCGCATCCCTGCCGGTGTCGGGTCGTTCCCGCTTCAACGGTCTCCTGACCAAAGCGGCCGCCCCGTCAACCAAGGGAATGTCTGTTCGAATGGGAGCGTTTGTGTTGGATACGGGTAGCGATTGTTGATCGGGGCATTCATTTTCCACCAGTAGGGGAAACGCAGTCATGCAGACAGGTACAGTGAAGTGGTTCAACGACGCCAAGGGTTATGGCTTCATCTCTCCGGATGACAAGGGTGCGGACCTGTTCGTCCACCACACCGCCATCCGCGCTCAGGGGTTCCGTACCCTTAAGGAAGGTCAGCGTGTTCAGTTCGAGGCCGTCAAGGGCCCGAAGGGCATGCAGGCCAACAACGTGTCAGCGATCGGCGAATGATCCGGCTGACATAATCGTCACCTGATTACACAATCTACCACCGCCCGGACCCTCCAGTCCGGGCGGTGTTTTTTTTGTCCACGAACTCGCAGGTCAGGAACGCATCCGAATCTTGACCACATCGACGAACATCTTGGCGCTGTCCTTGATCGGGCTGACGCGAGAGGCAGGGGAATCGATCCAGCGAACGGGAACCTCGGCGATCTTGTGCCCGAGTTTACGGGCCAGCACGAGCAGCTCCACGTCGAATGAAAACCCCATGAATTGTTGGCAAGGGAAGATGTCCTCTGCCGCCTTGGCGGAGAATAGCTTAAAGCCGCATTGCGTGTCGCGAATCCCGCCGAGTGCAACCGTCTGAACGATGACGTTGAAGAATCGTCCCATCGCTTCGCGATAGATCGGCTGGCGCACCTCCAGCTTGCTGTCCTTGAGTGCGCGCGATCCGATGGCCACGCTGGCGCCCTCGCGCTGCATCGCGGCGAGCAGCTTGTCCAGCTCGGTGATCGGCGTGGAAAGGTCGGCATCGCTAAAGAGCCGATACTCCCCCTTGGCCGCGAGCATGCCGCGCTGCACGGCCGCGCCCTTTCCTTGGTTGCACGGGCTGGGTACGACGCGGGAGTTCGGGTGCCTGATCGCGGCGTTTGCAACGGCAATCGTCGCGTCCTTGGAACCATCGTCCACGATGATCAGTTCCCACGACTTTCCCCATACGGCCAGGAATGCCTCCACCGTGCGAATCGTCTCCGGCAGGCGTTGCTCCTCGTTGTAGGCGGGGATGACGACCGAGAGGTATGGGCGAGCGTCGGTCGGCGCAGCGTCGGACATGAACGGGGAAAGGGCTCCTCAGGGATGCGAGACGTCCAAGGTTGCCGCGGGCGCGTGAGGCGGCAAGGAAATCTCAGGGAGTTGAAAGCGGGCCTGGCCCGAAGGGGGTGATTAGTACTTGGGCCGATGCATGCCTGGGGGTGGTGGCGGCGGCGGAGCGGTCTCGGCGAGGGCAATGCGCCTCGGAGTGGGTGGCTTGAATCGATCGCGGATCTTCACGATCACGAACCAATAGAAGGCCGCGCCAATGCCCGCGAGGAGGAGGCCCTCACAGATGATGGCGAGTGCGGCGAAGCGAGACTCGAACGGGTGAGGCACAGCTTTGGGCTCGATCAGATTCAGCCCCAAGACGAACGCCGCCATTCCTGCGAGGAATGGTCGCGGCCACCGCGCGCCGTGCACGCCGCCCGCGAATCCAATCCCGCAACCAACACCGACCAGGATGACGGCGAGACCGGCAACACCGATGCCCGCGCCGCCGGCGGCCTGTCCGCCGAGGAGCGCGCCACACGCGACGCAGAACGCGGCGGAGGCGGCTCGGGCGCCATCGACGCTACGGAGGGAGCGCTGCGCGGCCACCACCATCGCGAGGACCGCTGTCACGCCCGCGACACCAAACCGCGTTGCGATAAGGGACCACTCGTCCGGGCGGGTTGAGGCAACGTTGCCCGCTGCATCGTCCGTGCTGAGAATCGCGAAGACACCACTGAAAAGCATCGCGACGCACGCGACCAAAGGAAACACCGCGAGAAAGGACACGAGCGGGTAGGCGATGCCTGTGTGCGTCATCGGGGACTCGATCGAGGAGCCGACGCTATCACCGCGGTGAAGCTCGCGCATCAGGAACCATGCAGCGAGCGCCGGAGGGAATGCGAAGATGAGATTCGCGGCGTTCTCGAAGAACGGACGCATCATCGCGTACGAGAGGCAGACGACAAAGGCGGCAACCGCTGCGGACACTCGAGGTCTCGGAATGCACGTGCCGCAAAGGACGCCAAGCGAGGCCGCCGCACTGCCGGGAAACACGAGCCCAATAAACGTGGGGTTCTTATACGCGAAGAGGGAGGTGAATGCCCACCCGACTCCGTAGGCAGCGAACCCAGCCACGAAGTGGAAGGTGTAAGCATGCCGCACGCCCGGATTCATCCGCGCGAGGAGCGCCGCCGTTCCGGCAGACGCACCAAGCCAAAACGGGAATGCCAGCAGGGCGATCACCGGCGTTTCGCGCCCTCGCACCTCCTGCGCGCGGAGGAGAAGCAGAAACGCCGAAAGGAGGAGCACGAACCCCGCAATGGCGAGCGGCAGAAGGGGCGAGCGCTGGTCGCCCGCTTGGCGCAGCGCCGGGCCTGTGTCGATCGGCTGACTCAACGGCGGGAATGCTCCTCGGCGAGATGTTCCCAGCATGTGACCAAGCGGAGGGGCCTTGGCGCAAGGGCGGCAAGCCGTGGCCTGTCGCGCGATTTCCTCGGGAGAGTGCGCAGGGCTGGTGATGGCCGCCGCCGCGTGGATGGGGCGCGGATCGACAAAAGCTTGCATCTTGGTGAGGCGGTCGTTTCACTCGGTTTGGCGCGTGAGTGCCGCACACCCCAACTCGCGGTACTCGATATGATCCGATTTGCCTCTCGGGCACGCATCGCGGGGGTCGTTGCTGCGGCGGCCCTCCTGATTTCAACTCCGGGTTTCGCTGCGACGCCTCGCGTGGTGGAGGCACAATGGGTGCACTCGCTCGGCATGGCCGGACGGACGCCGATCATGATCGATCCTATCCAATCGATGATTGTGCAGGGGACGTGGACCGGCGCCAAGGCTGGCGACGTCATCCGCTCGTTGGTCGATGGCAAGGAAGAAACCTGGGCCGACATGACCGCGGATGCGGAAGGCGTCTACAACATCGATGCGCACGGCTCGGTCACGATGCGCTTCGTCTATGAATCTGACAAGAGTCAGGTGGGGATTTTTTCCGCACGGGGTTTTCGGGTCCTGTATGCCAACGGAGAACCCCGCTTCGGTGACCCCTACGCCGCAGGAATGTGTGAAATCCCGATCGAGTTGAAGAAGGGGAAGAATGAGGTTCTGCTTGTGGGCGTGCGTATGGCCCAAGCCCCTACGCTTACGGTTCCCCCGGCGAGCGCGTTTCTCACGCTCCAGGATCTAACTTTCCCGACGATGTTCCCCGGCGAGGCCCTCGATTCCATCGGCGGAATCGTCGTCACCAACGCGACGATGAGTGAATCGCGCGGATTGGTGATCGAAGCGGAAGTGGAAGGGTCCGAGCCCACACGCGTCGAAATCCCACCGATCATCGCAACAACGCGCCGCAAGGTTCCCTTTCTGATCAAGGCCCCGGCATCGTCCGAAGTCGGCGAGCGGAAGATGGTGCTGCGCTTGTTCGCGAACGCCGAGGCAACCGAGCCAATACACGAGGTCTCCACGGCGATCGAAGTGAAGCGCAAGAATCAGCCACAGGACGTGACATTTCTGAGCCGGATTGACGGTAGCGTTCAGTACTACTCGGTCCTGCGTGCGTCCGAACCGGGAGAGGGGAAAGGACTCGTCCTTTCACTCCACGGCGCTTCAGTGGAGGCGCGTGGTCAGGCTGCGGCATATGCGCCAAAGAGATGGTGCCATGTGGTCGCGCCGACGAACAGGCGACCGTTCGGATTCGACTGGGAGGACTGGGGGCACGACGACGCGCTAGAGGTCCTCGAACTCGCACGCGTGCGCTTGCAGACGAATCCTGCGCACACATGGCTGACGGGACACAGCATGGGAGGACATGGAACGTGGAGTATCGGCACCCATCATCCGGACCTATTTGCCGCCGTTGCGCCGAGTGCAGGATGGCAGAGTTTCATGACGTACTCAGGGATGCACGACGACAAGCACTCCGCTCTGCGCCTGATGTTTCGCAGGGCAACGAGCCAGAGCGATATCGCGCCCTTGATCCGCAACCTGACGACGCTGGGTGTCTACATCCTGCACGGCGACGCGGACGACAACGTCCCTGTCACCGAAGCTCGCGGAATGAAGACCCTCCTCGAACAGTTCCACCCGGGATTCGGCTATCACGAGGAACCGGGAGCGAAGCACTGGTGGGACGACGATAAAACTCGCGGCGCGGAATGTGTCGATTGGCGCCCGATGTTTGAACTCTTCCAGAAGCGATCCATCCCAGCATGGAAGGACGTGCTGGAACTCGATTTCCAAACGTCAAATCTCGCCGTTTCATCCAGCATGTATTGGGCTGAGATATTGGCGCAGGAACACCCCGGCGTTCCCTCGCGCGTGAATTGCGAGTTCAATCCCGCAACCGACCACTATCGCGTCGCGACGGAGAACACGACCCGCTTCGCGATCGAGCCGCACGAACGCGCGCGCACAAACTCAATCACGTTCGAGATCGACGACACGGCGGCCTTCTCGGTCACCGTTGGCGGTGCCAAATCGCGCTTCTTCCTCGAGCGAAAGAACGGACGTTGGGCCGAAGGACGCGAACCATCACCCGATGCGAAGCACCCCGCTCGCAATGGCCCGTTCAAGCGAGCCTTCGACAACAACATGATTTTTGTGTACGGCACGCGCGGGAACAAGGAGGAGGATGCGTGGGCGCTGGCCAAGGCGCGCTTCGACGCGGAGCAGTTCTATGTCATCGGCAACGGCGCGGTGGACATCATGTCCGATTGTGACTTTGCGAAACGAAACAAGACCGACCGCTCGATGCACGATAGGAATGTGATCCTCTACGGCAATGCGGACACGAATGCCGCGTGGAAGACCGTGCTGAAGAATTCTCCGATCCATGTTTCCCGCAAGCGCATCAAGTTCCCCGATGGCCCCACACTGAATGGGGGAGACCTCGCCTGCATGTTCGTCGCGCCGCGCAACGGGTCGGACATCGCCAGCGTCGGCGTTGTGACGGGAACGGGTCTGGTGGGGAGCAGAATCACAGACCGTATGAGTTACTTCATGTCCGGCGCAGGGTTCCCTGATTACCTCGTGGTCGGCGCAGATATGCTCGACGTCGGCGAAGACGGCGTGCGCATCACCGGCTTCTTTGGGGACGACTGGCGCTTCGAGGAAGCGCGCTCCGCAGGCCCGTGATTCCGCGCGAGAGTTAGGGCGCTTCCGCCTCCGCAGGAGGGAGCTCTCCCTCTGTTGTGTCCAACTCGAGCGTCATCGTGGACGTGTCATCCTGTGACGGGCCACGCACCACATCCACGGCGATGTTCTGACCGAGCTTGTGCAGCGCTGTGGTGGCGCGGTGAATCTCGGTCAACGCTGTGTCGAGGTGGTCCGCCGTGCGGCCGCGATCCAGGCCGCCGAGTTCGCCGGCGAGATTCTTGAGGTCCTTGCCGAGTCGCTCCGCCGCACCGCCCACATCCTGCATCGTCGCGCTGGAGGTGTCGTCCAACGTCGCGACGAGATCCTTGAGCATCGTGCGGTAGCGCTTGCCATCCTCGGACTCGGCGAACTCGCGTACGCGCCCCGCCCCGGAGGATGCGAGCGATTCCGCCTCGGCGAGCGCGGCGGCCGCGGTCTCGCGTGCCTTGGACATCGCGGCCTTCCACTCATCCTGATCGAACGTGGGGGATTCCTGAAGTCGCTTCAACTCTTTCGCGGCGAGTTCGGCGGCTTCGCGCGTCGCTTCACCTGCGCGGATGATGGCGACTTGGACTTCGTCGTTCGCACCGTCGATCGACTCTCCCGCAGCGATGGGGGTGGTCCCTTCATTCAAGACTTCAATTCGCGTGCGAGGGAGAATGACCCCCTTCCTGCGCAGCACCGCGCGAGTGTGCGGCGGCGCGAACACGGCGGTCTCGTGTTTGCGTTGCAGCTCGACGATGGCATCCACGCCCTTTCCGGTCGGAGAGAGATTCACGGCGGTGACTTCACCCACGACGATGCCGGCAACGACAACGTCTGTTCCCTTTGACACACCTTCATTGGACGGGAAGTGAATCGTGAATGTCTTGGGCTTCGGAGCAAACACCCAGGGCAGCACGATGAGCGCCGCCGCGATCAGCGCGAGCGCGATCGCGAGGTGTTTGAATCGGATTCCAGGCTGGGTCTCGGACATTCGGTGTTCTCCTCAGCTTGCCGACGTGCGATGTTCTCGCATGCGTACCTACCCTACCGTGTCAGCGCGTCGCTATTCCAACATGAAGCGCATTTCGCCCTTCCGATGTTGCACTTGCGGCTCCCTGCGGGCTCCCCGTTCCATGGACACATCATGCGCTGTGCAAGGAGCGAACTGTGCCTCAGGTTGTTTACTTCAATGGCGAATACGTCCCCGTCGAAAAGGCGTTCATCAACGTCTATGACCACGGCATCCTCTACGGAGATGGGATCTTCGAGGGCATCCGTTGTTATGACGGCAACATCTTCCGCCTGAAACAGCACCTCCGGCGCCTGTGGGACAGCGCGCAGTACATGGGCATCCCAATCCCGATCTCGATGGAGGAGATGGAGGTCGCACACGCAGAGACCCTGCGGCGTTGCGGGCTGCGTGATTCGTACATCCGCACTGTGCTTTCGCGCGGTGTGGGTGATCTGGGGATCGACCCGCGCAAGTGCTCCAAGCCGACGCTGTACATCATCGCTGGAAAAATTGCGATGTTCCCGGAATCAGATTACGAAAACGGCATCGCAGCTATAACGGCATCTTCCCGACGCGTTGGGAACGACACATTCAATCCACGCGTCAAGACGCTCAACTACGTGAACAATATCATGGCCAAGATGGAGGCCACGAACGCAGGAGTGCGCGACGCGCTCATGCTGAACTCGATGGGCTACATTGTCGAGTGCACGGCGGCGAATTTCTTCGCGCTTCGGGAGGGAGTCCTGACAACCCCGGCGTGCCACGTTGGGGCATTGCGAGGGATCACGCGCGATGCGGTGATCGAGATCGCACGCGGCATGGGGCTGACGGTGAAGGAAGACTTCCTCACCCAGTACGACGCCTATGTCGCGGAGGAAACCTTTATCACCGGCACCGGTGCCGAGATCATGCCGATCACCAAGATCGACAATCGCGTCATCGGCAAGGGCTCCTGCGGGGCGACGACGCGCGCGATCCGCGAGAAGTTCAAGGCACTCGTGAAAGTGGACGGCTACAAGATCTGAACCGCGAACGGTTTAGATCGTAAGCACAGCAGCAGTCAGCAGGTCGCCGCTGCGTCCGAGCTTCTCGTAGATGCTCGCGGCGCGGTCGATCGGCACGCGATCCGTCACGAGCGGTGAAATCTGAACTTTGCGCTCGTTTAGCAGCGAACAGAAGCAGTCCATGTTGGTCCGCTCGTTCCACCGCACGAGGTGTCTTGGATACTCGACCCCTTGACGTTCGAAGTTCGGATCGCGTCTCCCCGGCCCGGGTTCGGACGCCGTGACGATGCGGATGGAGCGCTCCTCGATCGAGGGTGGGAACTCGGTCCCGGCCACGCGCGCGCCGACGACGATCGTACCGCCCACACGCACCAACTCCGCAGCCGCGCGAAACGCGAGCGCATCACCCGCGCGCGTCAGGAAGGCACCATCAGCGCCCTCGCCTTCTGTCAGTGTATCGACAAGACGCAGGAGGTCCTCGGCCTGGTCGGGGCGGAGGGCATGCGCGATGCCGATGTTGCGCGCCTTGGTCAGCCGGTGTTCCGAGGGATCGATCAGCACTGGTGTCACGCCACCTGCGCGAAGAACCTGCGTCAGCAAGACACCTGGCAGATCCGCCCCGAACACGAGGCCGATCTCTCCCAGCCCGAGTCCGCCTGCGCGGAATGTGTTCACGGCCGTGGCGCCCTGGCCGACGAATGCCCCCTCCTCGTGGTTCACCTTTTTGGGAATCTCAACGACGAGATTTTCTGGAATCACCAACCGCTCCGAATGATAGACGTACGGGGGGCCATACGCCGCAATGCGCAGCCCGACGCGCAGGCGTCGCACATCCGCGCCGACCGCGTCGATGACCCCGCTGACCCCGGACCCGAGAGGGAAGCCATCGTCTTTACCCTTCAATTGGGTGACGGCTCGTAGTTGATCCAATTCATCGGGGAGAAGCAGCGCAGAGTGAGTCACCTTCACGGCGACGCAGCCGCGCGCGAGGTTGGGCTCGGGCAGATCGACGACCTGCACGGAACCCGAACGGTGTGCGATGACGACTTTCATGCGGAGTCTCGCCTTCGAGGTGGCGCTGCGCCCGGGAAACTCCCCCGGTCAATCATGGTGTGTTCCATGATGGGTCGATGAGGAAACAAGAACGGCATGGGGACGTTGGCGCAAGACAAGGTCGATGTTTTGTTTGCCAAGAGGGCTGAGATTCGAGGAAGCGTTCTCCGTCTACGCACCGTCCAAAGTCATCCGCCGATGAATTCCCCCCCCGTCGTCATCCCGAGCCTCTAACGCCATCTTTGCCATCGTGGTTACTAGGGTCGTCGGGTATCCTGTGTTCGGAGCCGTGACGGCACAACCTGTGTCCAAACGTCCGCCCAAGGCGGCTGCACCGCAGAACCCCGCGAGTTGTGAAAGCTCCAAGGTTCCGGCTCGCTTCAAGGAAGTGCCTGCAGGATTTGACGCCCCGAGTGGCATCCGGGCAGAGCTGAGCGGTGAAGCACTCGCGAACTTGGATCTGCAGAGCGGCCACTGTTTGTGCCGCCCGAACTCGCCGCAGAATACGAGGCGCTCGCAACGCCGAGGATCCTTACTACTCGAACTATAGAAGGTGCCTGAGGGTCTGGGGCATGTATGCGCATCGCAGACAGTCCGTGTGCAGAAGAAGTCTTCGAGCGAGTCCTTCTTGAGGGGGCGATCGAGGGACAGCTCCACGCGCTATGTGGGCTCTCGGAGGTCGATCCGGAACTTGCCGAAGAATACAAACGTGGACTCGATTGGGCGGACTTGCGGGTTCGTACGATGTCAGGATGTCTCAGGGAAACGACTCCCACCCAAGAGGTGGTGGCGACTCTCGACCTTGCAGAAGGTGGGCGTGAGATGCGCATCACGATTTCGGATGAGGATTGAAGCCTCGCTCAGTAAGCGAATCGCGCCCACCCGACGAACAGCACGTCGAGCACTACTCATTCTCCCCTGCCTCCATGAGCGCTACACGCGCGGCCTCGGCGGTTTGGTAGCGATCATCGCGATCGGGGGCGTAGCATTTCTCGAGTGCGCGTGAGAACTCGAGCGGGACATTGCAGCCGCTTTCGGCGAGGGTGAAGATGGCTGGGATCCCCTTCTTCCAGCCCGCAATCATCGCCCAGATCGTGAGCCCAAGTGAGTACACGTCGCTCTGCGGATCAGGCTCACGGCCATCGGCGACTTCCGGTGCCATGAAGTACGGAGTCCCCATGATGCGCCCCGTCTCGGTCTGTTCAAGTTCCGCGCGCGATTGCGGCATGCGGCTGATACCAAAGTCCGTGAGTTTGACTCGCCCGTCGAGCGTCACGAGAACGTTCGCGGGTTTGATGTCGCGATGGACGACGCCAGCCACATGCAGATAGGTAAGCGCTCGACACAGTTGGTCGATAAAATCGAGCTGCTTTGCAAACGGATAGAGCGCGCGATTCGGCGAGGTGGCGATGCTTGCGAACGAGGGGCCGTCAACATACTCCATCGCAATATAGATCGTGTGCTCGCGCTCGCCGGTGTCGAAGACCTGAACGATGCCGGGGTGATTCAACTGAGCCATGATTTGCGCTTCGAGACGGAAGCGCGTTCTCAGTTCCAGGTCGGTGGCGGCCTCCGAGAGGAGGACCTTGATCGCGACGGTCCGCTCGAGGCTCGTCTGCGTTGCCTTATAGACCGTCCCGAATCCACCCGCGCCGATGAACTCCTGCAGGCAGTAGTTTCCAAATCGCGTGCCCAGATATCGCCGCGATTCCTCCTGCTTCTGTCGGCGACGAGGAGTCCGAATGAACGGAACCATGTTTGACGTCATGGAGTCCGACGTGACCGGCGCGGCTTCCGTCACGGGTCCGTGCTCCTGTGTCTGTTCGAGTTGATCGAGGACTCGCTTGATGTTTTGGACCAGTTCCTCCGGGTTGAAGGGCTTCGCCATGTAGGCGTCCGCTCCGATGCCGAGCGACTCGAGTTCCTCGCGCTTCGTTCCCGCAAGTTCGGAAACAACGATGATCGGAATGAAGGCATGCTCCGGCGAACTGCGAACGATGCGACAGACCTCTTCTCCTCGCAGGCCTGGCAGGCCGAGATCGAGGAGGACGACATCAGGGAGCTGCATAAAGATTTGTTTCAGCCCGTCGAGTCCGTCGACGACGACGGAGACCTTGGCCCCGAGCCGCTGTTCAACAATGCGGCGCAGAATCATGGCGTCGGTCTGAGAATCCTCGATGATGAGAACGTGTGGCTTGTCGATCATAGGCTGCCCTTGTGCTGTCCGTGGCTGTCCATCGCACTGTCACGACGCGACTCGAGGAGGTCGCATAGGACTCCCCATTCGGCCTCGATCACATCCACCTCGGCGGGGAGGATTTCCGCTGACTCGCCCGCTGCCAACCTCGACTCGAGCAGTCGTACGATGGATGCGAGGACTTCAGCCCCTGCGTTGCTCGCGGTTCCCTTCAGCGTGTGAAGTCGCTTGTTTGCCTCGGAGAAGTTTCGTTCCGAAGACAGTGATCTGATTTGGTCGATGAGTTGACGCCCTTGGCTGATGAACAGCGCCAGGAACTCATTCTCGAATGCCTTGTCGCCGTCGGAAATCTCGGTGATCCGATCCCAATTCATGCTTTGTGGAATCGCCTCACGTTGTTTCTGGGCCTCGGCGTTGGCGCGCAGGATACCCTCGACCGTGCGTTGGAAATCGAAACGATCAACGGGTTTGGTGAGGAATGCATCCATGCCTGCCTCGATGCACGCTCGCCGATCTTCCTCCTTGGCAGTTGCAGTGAGCGCGACGATGGGCGTCCTGGCTTTCTCTCCCGCGGAGGCGCGGATGCGGCGCGTCGCTTCGAGGCCATCCATGACGGGCATCTGACAATCCATGATGATCAGGTCGTACTGAATCTGCATGGCGATGTTCAGCGCTTCGACCCCATCTTCGACAACATCAATGCGATAGATGCCGATACGTTGGAGCAACATGCGCGCGACGCGTTGGTTGACGATGTTATCCTCGGCGATGAGCACCCTGGCACGCGCCTTGATTTCGCGAATGGCCGCATCCTCGAACACGACGGGATTTTCGCTGGAGGATGTCGGCGCATCCAATCCCGCGGCGCGGGCAATCGAACGCAACAGACGGGTCGGGCTGATCGGCTTGGCAAAGCGCGCCGCGAAGAGGTTGCGTGTCGTTCCCGCGGGGACCGGCGAGTCCGCCGTCAGGATGAATTGCGTTTCCTTGTGGCGGTCGTCCTGGCGGAGCTCCTCGACGAAGTGATTCGCACCTAGCGTGTGTATCGCCTGATGCACGATCGCGACATGATACGGCAACTTGTTGGGTAGTGCGCGCTCAAGTAAACGCACCCCTTCGACCGTCGTGGCTGCGGTGTCGGCACACGCCAGGTGCGAGGCGACCATCCCGCGCACGAGCTGCAACGACTGCGGATTTGGATCGAGGATCAGCACTCGAATCCCGCTCAGCGTTTCCGACGGTAGAGGGACGAGGGGCTGCTTTGGTTCCTTGGTGAACGGAATCTCGAACGCGAAGGTGGAACCGACACCGACTTCGCTCTGCACGGTGATCTTGCCGCCCATCAGCTCGACGAGTGACTTTGAAATCGCCAACCCCAGACCCGTGCCTCCGAAGCGCCTCGTGGTCGAAGTGTCGGCCTGGGAGAACGACTTGAACAGATTCGGAATCAACCCAGCGGGGATTCCTTCGCCTGTGTCCTTCACCTCGAAACGGACTGACTTCACGTCACGGTCTTGCGGACAGCTCAGGTGCAACTCCACCGAACCTTTGGCGGTAAACTTGATTCCATTTGCGCAAAGGTTGATCAGGACCTGGCGCAGGCGGCTGGGATCGCCGTGGACGAGACAGGGGACCTCCGAATCGATCTCGAGGTAGAACTCGATCCCCTTCGTCCTGGCACGGTGGTTGAGCAGTTCGACCACTTCCTCCGCGCAAAGCCATAGATCGAAGTCGATCTGCTCGACCTCGACGCGACCCGCTTCGATTTTCGAGAAGTCGAGAAGTTGGTTGATGATTTCCAGGAGCGCTTCGCCCGAGCGAATGATCGTATCCACATTCTCGCGCTGCATGGGATTCAATTCCGTATCGGAGAGCAGGCCGGCCATGCCGATCACGCCGTTCATCGGCGTACGGATTTCATGGCTCATGTGCGCCAGAAATCTGGACTTGGCGTTGTTTGCCTCTTTGGCGGCACTGAGCGCCGCCGCGAGTTGAGCGAGGTGCTTGCAGCGCGAAATCGCGAGAGCCGCCCGGACCGCAAGCGCCGTGACGAAGTCGATATCCTCCTGTGTGTAGTCGCGGACTTCGGAATCGAGGATATAGAGGATGCCCTCAGGTTCATCATCGACGATGAGCGGCACGCCCAGATAGGCGCGAATCCCGAACTTTTCCATCATCGGGTTCGCGGTGAACGGATCGAGTCGATGGTCCGGAACGGCGAGAGGCTTGCGGTTCTCGAAGATCCAGTGCGTCGCGCCCCCCTCCTTTCGCAGGTTCCGAGAATGCCCCTCCTTGGTTTGTCCCGGCACGGTGGTGGAGGCGATCTCGAAGCGCGCGTCTCTCTCGTTCCATAGGACGAGGCTGGCGCCGATGGTCGCGGGCACGAGTTCATGCGCACGCACCGCAATGCGCTCGAAGAGATGGTTCAGCTCCGATGGCTGGCCGAGAGAAAGTTCGACGCTCGCGAGTGCCGCCTGGCGCTTGTACTGATGCTCAAGCGCCTGTCGCGCTTCGTAGCTGTCGCTCCAATCCTGAGCCGTGACGAAGATGCGGCCGTCGTCCTGAAAGAGATTCAGGAACCAGCGGAAGTGATGCCACTTACCCGTGCTCGAGCGAATGCGCGCGGGGAATTCCTTCGGCTCGATTCCATCCCGTAGCGCCTGGATGGCACCAGAGAAGCTACTCGCATCCTCGAGATGCAGAAACGGCGCGATCCCTTGCGCGAAGAGGAGTGAGCGGGAGATTCCGAGGATGCCCTCCCACGAGGTGTTCGCATCGATGCAAGTTCCATCGAGCCGGATCGTGGCCAGAAAGTCGGGTGAGTCAGAGAAGAATCTCTCGCGCTCGCGACCGAGTCGCGTGGCCTCCGTCACATCGGTGGCAATGCATGCCACCTCGCTCTCCCCGCCTTCGCGTGCCTTGTGCGAGAGTTCCAACTCGAGGAAGTGATCGCCAAGTTTGATTGAACGGCGCGCGCTCCCATCCTTGAGCGCCGAGGCGACATCGGCCAGTTGCAGGAACCTGCCGTCTGCGACTTGCTCGATCCGACGGCCGATAAGGGCATTGCACTGCGCGCCGAGAATCGACGCCGCGTTTCCCGCCGCGTGACGCACCACGCCTGCCTGATCCATCAGCAGGAACAGGACAGGGCTCGACGAGAGAATCGCGTCGATCTCCTCGCGCGCATCGCGCAGTTCCTTCTGCGTCTCCTTCTCCTTGGTGATATCGAGCAGGATGCCGTCGAATCGAACCTGTCCAGTCTCTGCGATTCGAGTCGCGCGGGCGCGGTCGCGGACCCAACGAATCTCCCCGTCGGGACGGATGATTCGGTATTCTTCGACGATGTAGCCAACATCGACCAGTCGCGTCGTGAACGCGGAGATCCGAGCACGATCATCGGGGTGGATGACTTCGACCCAGAGGTTGGGGTCCCTTTCGAATTCTTCAACGCTCCGCCCATAGACGTTGATGGCAGAGGGGGACATGAAGACTGGTTCCTTGGCATTGTGCACGCCGGACCAGACGACTTCCTCCATCGAGTCCAAGATCCCCTGGAGCCGCTCCTCGCGCTGGCGCAGTTGCTCTTCGACTTCGCGGTTTCTGTCGATCTGCCCCAAGTGTCGGATGAGCAAGTACGCGAGGGCGGCGGAGAAGAAGGCCCCCGTCGCTACCAGGCCGAGAAGGAAGTTCCAACGTACAGCAAGCTTCTCGGAGATTTCAGCAAGTTCGCGACGGAGTTCGACGGTTTCGGCGCGCAGTTCTCGAGACTGAGAGAGAATCTCGGCTGCGGTCGCGGCACGATATGAGTCCACTTCCTGAGGCGACGCAAAGTTTACCCTCTCAGCCGAAATTTCCCGCAATCTCTTCTCGATCCCAACCGCTGTCTTCCGAACTGAGGGGAACTCCTTGAACTCTATGCTCTGCGAAATGATGTAAAGCAGCCCGTCTTGCGCGCGACGCAACTCGGAGTGCCACGCCCAGCGTGACTCTCGATCCGTGGGGTCATGCTCGGTTGTACTGGTTGCTGCGGTTTCCAAACCTGTCGCCGTGCTTGAGATGCGGCCGATGAGAAGGCTTCGCCTCGCCACCTCCGTCTGAAGCATGGAGACTTCGAGCCAGAGCCAAGTGCTTGCAGCAATGACAATCGCGGGGATGAGGAAGAGCCAGAGGCGCCGGTTCCGCCGACGACGCGCGGATACCTCGGGCGGGGAGCTCGAATCAGGGGCCATCTCGTTTGGGAGTCCTCAGGGGGGTAGAGTCCCACCGCGCGAGTATCCTCCGCAAGTGTGATCCAAAATCGAAGAGGTAAAGCTCAGGTACATAGTGCCCCCCTGCGTGTGTTCGGTCGGACGCAGTCAGCGGAGGTGCGCAGGTGGCTCGCTCAGTGGCTCCCCTCCCCCCGGCGTAGCGTAGCGTCCCTGCCGCCG